>Ga0209061_1001810_pt1 | contig 31693 bp, 33 predicted proteins | sample Coa_R1_10_FD_187157 | JGI IMG/M metagenome (GOLD analysis project Ga0209061, IMG submission 187157) | Surface soil microbial communities from Centralia Pennsylvania, which are recovering from an underground coalmine fire - Coalmine... | ecosystem: Environmental > Terrestrial > Soil >... | reverse complement strand
GTCCGCGGATCCGTCCTGACCACTACGGCCTTATAGTCGGCAAGCGTCGCGCTCGCGGGATTGGTGCCGTGCGCGTTGTCAGGGATGAGCACCAGGTTGCGCTGCCCTTCGCCCCGGCTGCGGTGATATGCTTTGATGAGCATCAGCCCTGTCAATTCACCATGCGCGCCGGCTGAGGGTTGCAGCGTGACGCGCGCCATTCCGGCGATCTCCGCCAGGTAGCGCTCCAGCTCATAGCACAGTTGAATCGCGCCCTGCACAGTGCTGTCCGGCTGCAAGGGATGGATATGCGCGAAGCCGGGCAGGGCGGCCATATCTTCGTTAAGCTTGGGATTATATTTCATCGTGCAGGAGCCGAGCGGGTAGAAGCCCGTATCGACGCCGAAGTTGCGCTGTGACAGATGCGTATAGTGGCGCACCACCTCGATCTCGCTCACCTCTGGCAGCGGCGCTGGCTCCTCACGCAGTAAGCCGGGGGGGATCATGCTCTCCAGAGGCTCTACAGGAACATCCATCGCGGGCAGCGTGGCGGCGCGGCGCCCTGGCGCTCCCTTCTCAAAAATCAACTTTTCAACGCTCATGCTTGCACCTCCCGTAATACGCTCACCAGGGCATCGATATCCGCCTTTGTGCGCGCCTCGGTGACGCAGAAAAGCATGCAATTGTCCATGCCGGGATAGCTTTCGCCCAGGGGATAGCCGCCGATCATATTCGCCCGCTCAAAATGGGGCTGGAGCCGCGCCAGAGAGACCGGCGCCCTGACGACGAATTCGTCGAAGAACGGCGCATTGAAGGCGGCGGAGAAGCCCGGAATGGCTGTGATCTCGCGGAAAGCGTAGTGCGCCTTCTGCAAGCAGAGTTCGCCGAGTTCGCGGAAGCCCTGCTTGCCCAGCGCGGCCAGAAAGATCGTCGCGCCCACGGCCAGCAGGGATTGATTGGTGCAGATATTCGACGTGGCACGCTCGCGCCTGATATGCTGCTCGCGCGTCTGCAACGTGAGCACATAGCCGGTCTGCTTCTCGCCGCCCTCCTCGACGGTCTGGCCCACGAGGCGCCCCGGCAGGAGGCGCATAAACTTCTGGCGCGCTGCCATAAAACCGAGCGCCGGGCCGCCATAGCTCATAGGATTGCCAAAGCTCATCAATTCTCCGACAGCCAGATCAGCCGCGTATGCACCGGGAGGCGCCAGGATACCGAGCGACGCCGGCTCGGTGATGGTGGCGACAAAGAGCGCTCTCCCTTTATGCGCGATAGGCTCGATGGCGTGCATATCTTCGATGCAGCCGAAGAAGTTGGGCTGCTGGATGACGACGGCGGCTGTCACGGGACTGACGGCGGCATCGAGCGCTTCCAGCGAGGTCACGCCATCCTGCGTCGGCACCTCCCTGACGCTGAAACCGCGTGCGAAGGCATAGCTGTGCAGCACGCGGCGGTACTGTGGATCGACGCCCGTAGATACAACGACCTCGCCGCGACCACCGGGGCCAATGGCGAGCATGACCGCCTCGACGAGCGCGGTTGCGCCATCATAGAGCGAGGCGTTGGCGATATCCAGTCCGGTAATCTGGCAGACCATCGTCTGGAACTCGTAGATCGCCTGGAGCATGCCCTGGCTTACCTCTGGCTGGTAGGGCGTGTAGGAGGTTACGAACTCTGAACGGCGTTGCAGGTGCGGCACGATACTGGGCATGATATGGTCATAGCTGCCCGCGCCTAGAAAAGAAATGGTGGTATCAAGATTTTTATTCTTCGCCGCCATCCCGGTTAGCAAGCGCTTGAGGTCTGGCTCGGCGAGTGCGGGCGGCAGATCAAGGGGACGGTGCAGGCGTATTGCTTCTGGCACCGGTGCCAGAAGCTCCTCAAGCGATGCCAGGCCCATGTGTTCCAGCATCGCCTGCTGCTCTTCCGGCGTATTTGGTACATAGCTCATCATCGAACTCCGGGTATCTCTATCTGTTAACGGCCCTGGGCTTGTGAATACTCGTTCTTCCTCCGCGCTCTGGCCCTGAAGCGGGCCTATCGTGTTTATATGTTGGGTGTGGATGCGGGCAGCACCTGCATCCACACCCAACATATAAACATTCGCGAACGCACAAGCGCGAGGAGCGCGGAGAACTCAAACGCCCCGATTAACGCCCTTCCAGAAATTGTAAATATTGTGGTGCATCCATCAGGCTATCAAGCTCCGCAGGATTGGAGAGCCTGACGCGCAGCATCCAGCCCTCCCCGTAGGGATTATCATTGATAAGTTCGGGATGATCCTTCAGTGCTTCGTTGGCCTTCGTAATTGTGCCACTGACCGGAGAAATCAGTTCGGAGGTCGCTTTGACCGACTCGATATCGCCAAATTTTGCCTCGCGCACAACGCTCTGCCCGGCATCCCAGGGCAGTTCCACATACACAATGTCGCCGAGCTGGTCCTGAGCATAGTCGGTAATACCGATTACCGCTTCATCGCCCTCGATACGAACCCACTCATCAGTCTTGCTATACTTCAAGTCAATGGGATGATTTAGACTTGCCATCGCGTCTGATCCCCCTTCTTTAACAACCAGTTTTAATGCGATGTGCCTGTTTTTGTATGCCTGCGACGCTCCCGGCAGGGGAAGTCTGCGCACCGATTTCACCTCCCGGCGAACCGCGCAGCAGCAAGCATCATCTTGCACACGGCGTCAGCTTTGGATAGCATTGCTCTCTCAATTATAGCATGTTGAGCACACGGTGTGAGGGTTGCGGGCACTCACCGTTATTTTGTCGAGGATATATAATTCATGTAAAGCGGTAGACCTTACGTCCAGTCAGCGGGAGGTATGGGGCTTTTCCGCGATAAGCATGGAGGCCAGTCGCGCGCGCGCTCGGTAGAAGAGAACCTTTGCCGTCGTCATTGGCATATGCAACCTCTCCCCGATTTCGGCAAAACTGAGCTGTTCATAAAAGCGCAGGCGCACAATAGCCTGGCTCCTGGGGGGCAAGGTCTCTATCGCACGCCTGAGCACAGCCTGGAGTTCGTGGTACTCTGCAATTTCATCGGGCAATGGACGCGGATCCGGCAGCAATGCCAGCGGCCCGAGTTCTTCGCTGTCAGGATCTCCTTCCAACTCTGAGAAGACCACAATGCGCCTCCTGCGCCTCCTGCGCAGTTCGTCCAGGCAGCAGCGCTGCGCTACAGTCAGCAACCACGGTCCCAGCGGGCCATCGGTATGCAATCGCGGCAGGGCATGATACAGGCGCAGCCAGACTTGCTGGATCACATCCCATATATGATCGCCATCTCCCAGATAGCGAGAAATGCAATGAGAGACCATCGTATGGTAGCGGCGCATCAGGATTTCGAATGCCTGCTCATCTCCTGCCAGAACCTGCCTGACCAGAACTCCATCATCAACATCGGCAGGCCAGGGAAATACGCGTTTTCTTTTTTGCATAATTTATTACTCCTCTTCCATTTTTTCAGGAGGTATTTCAACTCTTTACACCTCAGCATATGAAAGTGACTGCTATCAAATCCGTTAAAATAGCGATGATTCGAGGTGCCCCCGGATCCAGCCAGGGCAATCCCCTGCCTCTTTTCACGGAAAGGATTATTTGGGACAATGGATAACCATCGCAGACACCCGCAAGGGGCGCCTCTCCATGTTTTCGGCATCAGGGAGACCCAATGTAGAGACACCCCTTGCGGGTGTCTTCTTCCTATTTTCCGCTCTCAACATGCCTCTATCTAAAAGTGTAGTTTCCCATCGTTAATGCCGCGTAAGCCAGAGATTAGAGGTTGATGAGAACGAGCATTAGAAGGGATAAGAAATGGAAGAGGTTATGAAAGCAGGTCATCCTGAGCGGCAACCACATCAGGCCCGGCACAAGCGAAAGCTCTACAGTCCGGGCATCAGGTACTTCGCTTGCGCTCAGGATGACCTGAAAGCGGCGCCCTCCACGGCAGCGGGCAGCCAGACATGGAAGCAGGTCCCCTTTCCCATCTCGCTGTTGATGGTGATGGCGCCATGATGAACATGAGCAATCAAGCGAGCGATAAAAAGGCCAAGCCCGGAACCTGAGGGGCGCACTTCTCTACCGTAGCTGCCGCGATAGTTGCGTTCAAAGATATGCGGTAGATCCTCGGGATCGATGCCTGGCCCGCTGTCGCAGACGCTGAGTCTGGCCCATTCCTTGCTGCGTACAGCGGTTTCCGTTACCACCTCAGCCGGAACGCTATCGCAGCGAATCACCGCCAGTTTCACCTCGCCGCCAGCGGGCGTGTAGGTCAGGGCGTTCTCCACCAGGTTGAGGAGCAGTTGCTTGAGCAGATCGGCCTCGCCGGGGACGCCGACCTGCTCAAGATGTTCCACCTCCAGCCTGATCTGCTGGTTGATAAAACGCGCCTGGTGCGCCACCTCCACCAGCAGCGCATCCAGATCAACGATCTGGCCGCCATTATCGAAGGGCCGGGGGAACATACCGGCCTCCGCCCGCGCACTGGTCAGCAGATTCGTCACCAGGCGCGTCAACCGTCTCAGTTCAGCGCTTACCCCCTGCAAATCCTCACGCATCTCGCCCTTCAATTCGGGATTGAGCAGCATCACGTCGATCTGCCCTTGAATGGCGGTGAGCGGCGTCCTCAGCTCATGTGAAACATTGGAGACAAAGCTGCGCTGGAGCGCGAAGCTTGCCTGCAAGCGATCCAGCATCTGATTGAAAGCCTGGGTGAGCATGATAATCTCAACCGTCAGGCGCGCGGGATGAAAACGGATATCAAAGTGCTGGGCGCTCAACCTGTGCATCGTCACAATGAGCCTGCTCAGAGGACGCAATTCCTGACTCATGAGGTAAAAGCTGAAAGCGTAGGAAGCCAGAGCCGCCAGCAGCCCGACTATACCGAGCACCAGCAGTAAAACTGGCTGCACCTGTCTTATCACTTGCAGCGATTGACTTACCTGGGCAATGGCAATCATGAGCCGGGACTTATCATAGAGCGGGAAGGTCAGAGTATGGGCCTGGTCGCCATCGCGATCCCCCACCACGCTCAACACACGCCTGCCTTGCAGCGCTGCTGTAAAATCGGAACGGCTCAATGGTATGCTTATCTGCTCAAGCTGCGGTGAAAGCGTGAGAAGCTGACCGCTATGAACATCAAACAGCTTGATGTAAATAGAATTCGCCGTAAATTCGTTTATGCGATCTCCATGTACCAGTTGCTTTAAGAAGTTGAGATCGGCGGGTGTGCCGCTCGCCTTCCACCGGGCGGTGGCGGCTTGCAGCCTGGTCGCCTGTGCTGTAAGGTGCGAGTCCAGATCGCTTATCAGGCCGGCAGTCACCATCTGATAGACCACGCTCTCCAGCAGCGCCAGCGTGAGTAGCAGCACCAGTGCATTCCACTGCGCCAGGTTCGCGCGCAATGATCGTGGTTTGCGAAAAGAGAACAGCGACCTGCACATGGCGACGAATAAAGGCAGGCCCTTCTCCGGCGGCGCTATTCTCTCTCTCTCGGTCTGTAGAGCTTCTGACATCGTACTACTCTGCTCATGTAGCTACGTCCTCAGAGGCCGGAAGGGGCCTTGAGCATATAACCCACCCCTCGCACCGTGTAAATCATATCGGGTTTTCCGCCTGCGTTCAGCTTGCTGCGCAGGTAATTGATGTACACCTTGATGATTTCCAGGCCCGCCTCGTTATCGTAGCCCCAGGTCCGTTCAAAAATGACTTCTTTGGGCAAAACCTGTCCGGCATGCTGCGCCAGCAGTTCCAGCAGATCGTACTCGCGCATGGTCAGCTCGATTGGCTCCCCACCACGGCATACCTGGCGCGCCGCCGTATCTATCACCAGATCCCCCACCACGATCTGCCGCGCATGCTGGTTCTTCGCCTCCGAGCGCCGCAGCCGGGCACGAATACGCGCCAGCAGTTCCTCGAACACGAAGGGTTTCGTGACATAATCGTCAGCGCCGCTATCCAGGCCGATCACCTTATCCGATAGCTCATCTTTAGCAGTCAGAATCACGATCTGTAACCTATCGTCGCTGCTTGCTCGCAGGCGGCGGCAGACCTCGTAGCCATCCATGCCGGGGAGCATGATATCCAGCACCACCAGATCGGGTGAGAAGCCCCGTGCCTCCTGCAACGCCTGCTCTCCCCCCCATGCTACCCTTACATCGAAGCCCTTGTATGTCAGCCCACGTTTCAGAAATTGCGCGATATTAGCCTCATCCTCAACGACCAGGATACGCTTCTTAGGCTGGTTGGTAATCATAATCACATCCTGGAAGAGAAAATCTTCGTCGCTCTCATAGAGCATCGCGCCTCTACATAGTATCACACCTTTACTAGAAACACGCCACAAAGCTGAGGAATGGTACGGGATATAATTTTCCCACCTTATTCTTTATTCTTTTAAGAATGCGTCCGATTGCCAGCCCCATTACATGCTCGCGCCTGCGGCGCTCGCTGGATCTCAGGGGTGGTGTGGGCACATGCGCGCAGCGCATGTGCCCACACCACCCCTGAGATCCCTGGTGCAGCGGAGCTACACCGGCGCCCCTCTGAGGCTGGCGATCAATGCTGCCAGGTCTACCTCTGCTGTGATCCCTGGTGCGGCGGAGCCACACCTACGCGCGGCGAGAGCACCGAGCCTCGGACACCTTCTTAGAGATGATAAAATAGCAGCAGACCGATGATCCTTAACTAACGCCATGTGCCAGTTTCGCTGACCGCTCACCGCTGCGCGGCTCTTCACCGAAGGGTGCGCCTGCGGCGCACAAAAACAGGCACATGGCGTTAACTAGAGCGAGGGCAAGTAGCATGTATCAACCCCGGCCGGGCGATCCGTTAGAGGCATTGGATACGCCCGCTATGATTGTTAACCAGGCATTGATGGAAGAGAATATTGCCAGATTAATGCAGCGCTTGCGGCCGAGCAAGGTAAACGTCAGGCCGCACCTGAAAACAGTCAAGAGTCCCGACCTGGCGCGCCTCTTGCTGGATGCCGGAGCCATCGGCGGCTGCGTCGCGAAGGTCAGCGAGGCCGAGGTCATGGCCGGGGCTGGCATCGAAGACCTGCTGATTACCAGCGAAATCGCGGGCAAACCCAAGCTTGCCCGGCTGGCAGCGCTGGTGCAGGAGCACCCCCGCATCAAAGTCGTGGTTGATAGCCCCGCCGGGGCGCAGGCGCTGAACGAGGCGCTACACGACGCCGGGCTACACCTCGACGTGCTGCTCGATCTCAACGTCGGGCAGAACCGCACCGGCGTCCAGCCCGGCGAGGAGGCCCTCACCCTGGCGCGACATATCGGACGGATGGAGAGCCTGCGCCTGGTAGGCGTGCAGGGCTACGAAGGGCATTTACAGCATTTACGTGACGCGGGCGAACGAGCGCGGCGCTGCCGCGAAGCCATGCAATTGCTTACGACGACTGCCGCACAGTTGAGAGATATGGGCTTCCCCATTCAGATTGTAACTACCGCAGGAACAGGAACCGCCGAGATCTGCGCCACGTGCGAGGGCGTGACCGAGGTGCAGCCCGGCTCTTTCATCTTTATGGATACCGATTATCGCAATGCCCTGGGGCCAGTGTATGCGAATGCGCTGACCATCCTCTCGACGGTTATCAGCCGGCCAGCGCCCAATCGAGCGGTTGTCGATGCCGGCCTCAAAGCGCTGACAACGGATAGCGGGTTCGCCGAACCCGGAGGACTTCCTGGTGTGAAATATCGGCCGGGAGGCGACGAACATGGCATCTTAACCTGGGATGAGAGCGAAGTATCGGAGCCTCCCCCGCTTGAGATAGGAGATCGTGTCGAGCTTATTCCCAGTCATATCGATCCGACGATTAATTTGCACGACTTCTATTATGCCTATCGCGATGGAAAACTGACAGCCATCTGGCCGGTTGCCGCCAGGGGAAAAGTTCAGTGACCTGTGCGCGGAGATCAGCCTGCACACAGAATGAGGTTCTTGCTCTCAGGCCCGACAGGCTCGCCGCGCCGGGCAGCTATACTTTCAGCGGCAAATAGTGACTCGCTGCCCGATCAAGCGCTTCGAGAAAGGTCTCAGATCACTTATCTAGCTGAAACCGAGCACATGCATGGTGAGCGTATACCGCACGATGCCAAAGAAACCGAGCAGGAAGCCGACCACCAGGAAGGCCGCGAAGCTCGCCGCCAGGATCCAGTCCCGTGTCTGAAAGCGCGTCGGGGTGAGTTCGGTACGATGATCGATATCGTAGCCGAAGCCACGCGACATCATCGCCGCAGCCATCGACTCGGCGGCCTGAAAGGAGCGGAAAAAGGTCGGGATCGAGATCGAGACGTAGGCCCGAAAGCGTGCGACAGGATTCGAGGTCTTCACTTTCCATGCGCGCGACTGCTGCGCCTCCATCACCGAGAGCAACTGGCCCACCACCACAGGAATGTAAGCAATCGTCATCGAGAGCGCCATGCCGATCTCCGGCGGAATGCCCATTTTCGTGACTGCCAGCGCCAGTTCCGAAGGCGAGACGGTCTTGATGAGCAGAAGCGAACTCGATACCAGGATTAGCAGGCGCAGGATCGTCCCGATAGAGAACACGATGGTCTCCCAATAAATAGGGATGGCGGGAATGACCGGTGTTCCCGGTGGGACGATATAGCCGATCTGGTGCGCTGCCACGCCATGTTCCGGTCGCCAGAAAGCCAGATTCGCCAGCAGCACAAAGATAATGAACGGCAGCACCGGCAGTAAGTTCGAGAGGCTCTGTCTGATGGGGATGCCCGCTACGCGTCCATAAATGAACACGCTGACAAGCAATAAGAAAAGACAGATCGGATCATTCCAGGTAGCAAGTGTGATATTGATCGATAGCCACCAGAGCAGCTTTACACGGGGATCGAGCCGGTGGATAAAGGTGCCTCGATCCTGATAGGCAATTTCAAGCGCCATGACTGGCCCCCATGCGAACAGTTTCTAATGTCGAGAACGCTTCATCCACTGTGAGCCACGCATGCGGATAACCCAGCGCCTCGCCCAGCAGCGTCACCTGTGGCGGGCGCAGCGACGAGGCGCGCAACGCATCACGAGCCAGGAAAGCTTCGCGCGTCGGCGCATCGAGAATAATCCTTCCCTCCGCCATCACGATTACGCGATCACAATACTCGGCGGCGAGATTCATATCATGGGTAATGACAATGATGGTCTGACCCTCTTCATGGAAACGCACAGCGAGATCCATAATATCCTTCGCCCTTTTGAAATCCTGGCCGGTGGTTGGCTCATCGAGCACCAGAATAGCCGGGCGCATCGCAATCACAGAGGCAACAGCTACCCGCTGCTTCTCGCCCATACTCAGCAGGAAAGGATTCTTATCCAGCAGATGTGAAATCGCCAGTTCTTCGGCGGCCTGCCTGACGCGCTCTGCAACCTCGGCATCGGACAGGCCCACGTTTTTCAGACCAAAGGCCAGTTCATCGTAGACCTTCAACTTGCAGATTTGAGTATCGGGATTCTGGAAAATGAAGCCAACGGTCACTGCCATCTCATTGATTGAAGCCTTTGCGGTATCCAGCCCTGCCACTTTCACCGAGCCGGCAGCAGGCTTGAGTAATCCATTCAGGTGCTTCACCAGCGTCGTCTTGCCCGAGCCATTCTGCCCCAGGATCGCCACGAACTCGCCGCGCCGAATCTTGAGATTGAGATCGCGCACCGCCTGCGTGCCGTCCTTGTAGACGTGTGTTAGATGCTCAATGTCAACGACGACCTCATCGCTGCTGTGCTGCACACGGCGCGGAGGTGGTACGGGCAGTCGGGCCAGGCTCTCCTGATCGACCAGTGGTTTCAGTACAGCGATGGCCTCATCAATATCAAGCGGCAGTGTCTCAAGCGGCCAACCCGCCGAGCGCAGCCTGGCCGCAAGCAGCGTGACCTGCGGTACGCTCAAGCCCACTGCATCGATGTATTCAACGTGTTCAAGCACCTCGCGCACGGTTCCTCGATGCAGGATCTTCCCCTTATCTATCACCATCATCTCATCAACGAGATGGACAAGCTCCTCAAGCTTATGCTCTACCAGCAAAGTTGTGCGGCCCTCCTCACGAGCCAGACGCGCCACCAGGGCAAGCACTTCCTGGCTCCCCAACGGATCGACGTTCGACGTTGGTTCGTCGAGAATAAGTGTTGCGGGATCAAAGGACAGAATCGCCGCCAGTGCGCAAGCCTGCTGCTGACCTCCCGAGAGATTGTGCGGGTTCTTGCGACTATGAGCGCTCAGGCGCGTCAACTCCAGCAGATGCCGTGTGCGCTCACGAATCGTATCCACGGGCAGCCCGTAATTGCAGGCGCCAAAGACGATCTCATCTTCGACGGTAGGATTGAACAACTGCGTCTCCGGGTCCTGCTGGAGCACCCCCACAATCTTCGAGAGCGCACTTACGCCGAACTTCCGCGAATTATACTTCCCGGCAATCGTGACCTGTCCGCGCATCTTCCCCTTAAACTCGTGAGGGATCAGGCCGTTAGCAGCGCGGCAGATTGTGGTCTTTCCGGCGCCACTGGGACCTGTGATGAGCAGGACGCGACCTTCTGGCAGATCAATAGCTATATCGTGAACGACGTTCTGACCCTCTTCTCCATATGCAAAGGTGAAATTGTCGTACTTGAGCGAATACACCTGTTCCTCGTCAGGCACGAGATAACCTTCCTCCTCTCTACCGGGGCACAGGAGTATGATTAGCACCTGTGCCCCCTTCTTTGTGCTGTCAGCGCTTAGCTTACCTGACTTACCTCGCTCTCTTCCTCCTTCTCTTTCTGCCAGGGCCAGCGCCATTGCGGTGCGACATACTTCGGCACAGCCGCTAGCAGGATGGCAGGGATCACAAAATAGATTACCAGGTAAATCCAGTAGGCATAGCCGAACTGGAGGCTGATCTGGGCCTGGAAGGGGATGATCTTGAGCACAAACGAATAGAGGCCGATCCACCACCAGTACTGGAAGAAGAGTGCAACGGCAGTCAGGAGCAAAAACAGCCCGAGTCGCCTGGGCACATTCGTCACACGATACACCATTGGATAGAAAGCAGCCAGGATCAGCACATGGATCATATAGCCGGGCCAGCCAATGATACCAACCTGACCTGTCACCGAATCTACGAAGACGACAATTGCACCAACTATCGGGCCGCCGATCATGGTCGAGAGCATTAACCAGATACCGCCAAGATTGAAGTTCACGCCGGGGAGATATCCTGGGATGGTAATCTGGAGCAACTCAAATGCGGCGGCGATAGCCCCGAAAATTACCGCTACAGCAATCTGCCGGGCGCTGAGAATGGGCCTGCGTTGAATAAGTTCAACCTGCTTATTTGTGGTTTGCATTGCTGCACACCTCCCAATATGACACGCGAATACGTGTCTTTGTAGATCCTACTACCGATCAGTGACAGGTTCCCTGGTAGGGTTTCCTGCTGGCGGTGAGACCAGATGCTTGCTCTACGCGGCACTATGGAGGGATAAAGATGGTCTGATGCCTTGCTGGCGAGTGCTTCATGAACGCGCGCTCCTTTCTTCGCTCAGTTGAATGACGGCGAACGTCTGCGGATCAAGCTCGACCCCATAATCTCGCTTTGCTTGCTCAAGGCTTACATAGCCATCGCGCACATCTTCGATGACCTCTTCCACGGGCCGTTCCAGCGGCGATCCCCACCCGCCGCCGGTGGCCGTGATGAGCCGCGCCACCTCACCGCGTTTGAGCGGATAGCGGGCGCACTTGCCAACGACAACTTCGCGCCCGTCGGCGTGGAAGAAGCGTACCTCGTTACGCGATCCCTCCTGACCGCCGTTAACGCCCCACGGCACGTACTTATGGCGACCAAACGTGGCGGTCAACGTTACATTGTCGGCAACCGCCCTGTAATCACGAATACAGCCGCGCCCACCCCGATGCCGCCCGGCTCCGGCATGAGGGGCTGTATCGAGTTCGTAGCGGTCTACGAGAATGCCATAACGCGTCTCGGCGATCTCAACCGGAATAACATAGGTCTCGCCATCGCCAACGCACATCAGCCCGGACTCACCATCTTTGGCCGCTCCCGCACCCCAGCCACCGGCCTGCGGCTCGACGAGCAAGAACAGCTCGTTGGTATCGGGATGAATTCCGGCCAGCACGATGCCGCAAACGGAGAGGAAATGCCCGGCGCTCAAACGATCAGGCACAATGGGGGCCAGCGCCTTCCAGACCAGATCGGTCACATAGTTCATTGTCTCCCAGTAGGTCGAAACGGCGGCTGGCCGCTCGGCGGTAAAGATTGTGCCCGGAGGGCAGATGACTTTCAGCGGGCGGAAGCAGCCCTCGTTGACCGGAATGGTCGGACTGGTGATGGCCTTGAGCATCGTGCGCACCCCGGAATGCAGGCCCGTGAGCGCACAGTTGACTGGCCCCGGCACCTGCGGATGCGTGCCGGTGAAATCGCAGATGAACTCGCTATCGGTGATGGTGATCTTGACGCGCACCGGGAACGGGCCATTGCCGATGCCATCATCATCAATCCAATCCTCGGCTTCATAGACGCCTTTGGGCAACTTCGCCAGTTCCAGCAGCGTCATACGCTCCCCGTAATCGAGCAAAGCTTCGATAGAACTCTGAACCACATCCAGGCCATACTTCGCGCATAGCTCCTGAAAACGGCGCTCACCCAGATGCAGCGAGGCGGCCTGCGCATACATATCGCCCAGCGTCATATCTGGCAGGCGCACATTGGCCGCGATCAAATCAATCAGGCTCTGCACGGGGCGGCCCTCCTCATAGAGTTTCACGCATGGAAACTGGAGGCCCTCCTGAAAGACCTCGATGGAATCGGTAGTCCAGGAACCCGGATCTTTGCCCCCTACCTCTGTCCAGTGCGCCTTGCTGGCGGCAAAAGCTACCAGCTGGTTCTCATAGAATATGGGCACGATCAGCGAAACGTCGGAAAGATGTGTGCCGCCACCGCCATAGGGATCGTTGGTAATCACTACATCACCCGGATGCAGGTTCTCGGCCCCGAACTTCTCCAGCGTTGAGCGCACAGCAAAGGTCAGTGTGCCCAGAAAGCCAGTCACGCCGTTGCCCTGGGTGATGAGTTGCCCCTTCGCGTCGGTCAGGCCCGAAGCAAAGTCGAGCACCTCATAGATAATGGTGCTTTTGGATGTGCGCTGCAAGGCGATGAACATCTCGTCACCAATAGCAACGAGCGCATCCTTCACAATCTCGATAGTGAAGAGGTCGATATCTGCGCTCCCGGCCTGTGCCATTTTTTGCGCCATGCTCAAACTCCCGTTTCAATTATGAGATTACCAGATGTATCTACATGCAGCTTCTGTCCTGGCAAGACTACCGTTGAGGCCGCCGGTTCCTCAACCACCGCCGGTCCCTCCAGCCGCGCTCCCGCTCCGAGACGGCCCCGTTCGTAGATCCTGGTCTCATAGCGACCGAGGTCATCAAAATCGACGAGGCGCGTCTCCTTGAAAGCGCGCTGGATATCTTCGTTAGCCGCAACGCGTTGCAGCTCGGGCTTGCGCACGGTGCCAAAGCCAGTCAGACGCAGGTTGACAAACTCGATAGGCGAGCGTTGCCGGAAGGTGTAGAGCTGCTCGTGCAGATCATGGAACTTGTTTTCGATGCCCTCGCGCTGGTCCTCACGTAGATCGCCATTGGGAATGGGCACATTGACGGTATGCTCCTGTCCCAGATAGCGCATATCGGCTGAGCGTGCAAAGATGACATCCTGTGCGGCAATCCCTTCGTCGGCAAAGATCTCATGCAGTCTGGCCTCCATTTCGCGCCAGGTCTCGGTCAGTTCGCTGATATCCATACGATCAGAGCGCGCCAGCCTCGTCTGCACCAGGTCATGACGGATATCGCTCATCAGCATACCCCATGCTGAGAAATGCGCTGGAGCAACCGGCACGATGACGCGCGGCACGCGCAGATCCCTGGCGAGAGCTGTGGCGTGCATCGATCCGCCACCTCCAAAGGCTACCATCGCAAATTCACGCGGATCGCGTCCCTGGCGCACCGAAACCAGCTTGAGAAGGTGGATCATGTTGGCATTGGCGATACGGATAACACCGAGAGCTGCCTCCTCAACGCTGACTCCAAGCGGTTTTGCTATGGTCTCCATCGCTGTGCGGGCGCGCTCTACATCAAGCTGGATCTGGCCGCCGAGGAAATAGTGAGGATTGATGCGGCCAACAAGCACGTTCGCATCGGTGACTGTTGGCTCTGTTCCGCCACGACCATAGGAGGCGGGACCCGGCTCGGCGCCGGCGCTGCGCGGTCCAACTTTGAGCGCTCCGGCCGGATCGATCCATGCGATGCTGCCTCCACCAGCGCCAATCTCAACGATATCCACCACCGGCACTTTGATAGGATAGCCAGCAGTCGTCGGCGTGCGCTCAATAAAATAATCGCTGGTCACGCGTACCGTGCCCCGTTCAACCAGCGAAGATTTCGCCGTTGTTCCACCGATATCGAGCGTGATGATATTCTGCTCATCCAGCAGCTTTCCAATCACCGCTGCGCCAATGATACCGCCTACCGGCCCGGACTCAACCAGGTTGATCGGCGTGCGGCCGGCAAGCTCAAAGCGGGAAATACCTCCGTTCGATTGCATCGCGTAACGCACATTTCTCTTAATCCCGGTCTCGTCGAGACGCCGCGAGAGCGCTTCCAGGTAGCGGCGCGCTACTGGCTTGACATACGCATCCAGTACAACAGTGCTGGTCCTGTGGAACTCGCGCCATTCATTCGTAAGTTCATGCGATGCGGTTATATCGACATCCGGCCATGCTTCGCGTATAATTTCAGCGGCGCGCTGCTCGTGGGCGGGATTGGCGTAAGAGTGCAAGAAACAGATGGCAATGGCCTGTGCACCCTGGCGCCTGGCCTCGGTGACTGCCGCGCGCACATCATCTTCGACGAGAGGCTGCAACACCTCGCCCTTGTAATTCATGCGTTCGGTTACTTCGAGGCGCAGCCTGCGCGGTACAAAGGGCCGGGGCTTGGTAAATAAGAGATTGTAGAGATCCGGCCGATTGGCGCGCTGAATTTCGAGGATATCGCGAAACCCTCGCGTCGTAATCAGTGCCGTGACCGCGCCCTTACGCTCGGTCAGGGTGTTGATAATGACGGTGGTGCCATGCGCGAGAAACTGTACATCCTCCAGATGCGCTTCGTTAACAGCCGTGAGCACCCCCTCCTCGAAATGCGCGGGCGTCGTTGAGGTCTTGCCCAGTCCGACCTGTCCTGTTGTTTCATCCAGGTAAACAAGATCAGTGAACGTGCCGCCGATGTCGATTGCAGTTCGTGTACCCATAAACTCCTCACATCAGTCGAGGTGTCAGCACCCAGATAGCCTGCACTGGCTCAGCGGTGTCGTTGCGAATCAAGTGCGAAACCGTTGAGCGAAAGTGGATGCTATCACCGGGGCCGAGTCGATACTCAGTGTCATCGATCAGAAAGACCAGTTCGCCAGAGAGCACATAGGCGAATTCTTCCCCGTCGTGGCTATATGGTTCATCCATGATGTCGCCCGGTTGCATCGTGACAAAGATCGGTTCGAGCACCAGGCCGGGAGCACGCGGAGACAACATCTTGTAGGTGCGCAGGCTCGAAATAATCGCCAGTTGCTCTCCATCGCCCGCCCTATGCACATAGGGAAGCTGACCAGACTTCGGCTTCGTTTTCTCTCTGTCGTTCGTTTCCTCCTCTCCCTCGACAGGAAAGAAGCTCGATAGTTCTATGTCGAGCGCCTTTGCGACATTGGACAGCGATGTGAGCGCCAGCGATGAAAGCCCCCGTTCAACCAGCGAGAGAAAGCCTATAGAAAGGCCCGTCCGCTTGCTGAGTTCGCGCAAGGACATACCGCGTTCACGGCGTTTCGCGCGGATAGTAGCGCCAATGAGACGAATTCTTTCCTCCACAGCGGTAGTCTTTATGACATCTAATCCCGGACTCCCGGCCATCTTCGTTGAAGCCTCTTTTCCCTATGTTTTATAGAAGTAAACATTTCTGGAAATCAGTTTAACATCTAAAACACGGGTTTACAATAGGCCCCGCCCTTGATGGCAGAGATACCGTCAAAGCTCCACTTTTCCCTTTTACTATTGATGCGTTTGCTGGCCCTCTTGTTTGGAATGGAGCTGGTACTCCTGCCCCTCTTCCTTCGCAATCACGGCAGGCGGCCATCGACGGAGAGGAAGTACCAGAGAGCGCGAAAGCTCTCCGCAAGCATATCGGCCAGCGCCTTATCGTAAAGCGCGTCGAGGTCTTCCTGCGACAACAGGATGTTCTGAATATCGAGTTGCCTTTGATACGCACGATTGAGGGAGCGTGTCGCTAAGACGAGTGCCCGCAATCTATCCTGACCTGGGGGGAGATTGCACTTTCTGAGGGCAGAAGCACAAAGCAGGAGTCTGAATGAAGCGCCAGGCTCCTGCTTGCCTTCCAGATACTGGAAGGCGTGTACTCTATCAGGAGTCAACGAGTAGCTCAACCAGATCCATTGAGAACATCACTCCTCCGCACTACGAAAGCCAGGGAGGATGCTCCTCTCATCCTGGTGCAGCCACCAGCGCAACCGTTCCTTATCAATCACTTCTTTTTCCCACCAGCATGAGAAAGAAAAGGCATGCTGAGGGTCCGGTGCCCAGTAACGTATGGTATACCCCTTTCCAGGGAGAGGAGATTCAAGATGATGCTCTTCTGTATCAATTCTACTGTTCTGAGATACCCTTTCACTCGTACAAAAATCCAGATATCCCTCATAGCGCTCCATCAGCCGTAGAACCAGATAACTCGTGACCCGACCAGTCGGGAAATTTTTGCACATGGCATAGACATTGATGCCCTGTCTGGGCCAGAATCCCAGCCGTATCATCATCTGCTCTTCCAGGTCTCCGTCCCATTCTCGTGAAGGCTCAACCAGGGCCAGGCCGATCATGCATGTACGGAACTTGCCCGGAAGTCCTAGCTCACCTGCATCCTCCACCCGAAAAAACCACTCATCGCATACGCCAGTCGTATTCTTATGCGTTTCTAGAGCGAGAGCGAATGTGTTGAGCCATCCATCCAATGCATGGATCTGCGCCTCTGTCAAAGGGGAGGGCAGAAGGATGATAAAGGATGGACCTGCCATAGCGTGGACTCCTTCCTCATTTTCAGGTAAGGGGAGATCAAATGCTCGGTTACATACTGACACCTGAATGCTTGTGTCATTGTACCATTTCCGAATGATAGAAAAGAGCCTGTACCGTTCATGCAGGCTCTGGTTACGAGCGCTCTCCTTCATTCCTGCTCCCTCTTCCTCACGCGCCAAAGACACATCATCTGATTGGCTTGACACCCGGGAACGGCTCCGGTTATGATAGCAATACATGCAACACCGTCTATCTGGCGCGCTGCTCCAGAGAAAAGACCCGCTCCCTGCTTTTCAGCAGGAGATGAAAGCAGGAGCAAACATGCGGATATAGACCTTGAAGAAAAGAGAATGCGATGCCGAATGCTGCCGGTGATCCCGCCAGGTCAGGCGGGCATACCTATATTTTCGATCCTGAGAGTGAGGCCGAACTGGCCCGCTTGATGAACCAGGACCGCTTCACGACGCAAGCGATGGGTGGCCCATTGGCTGGCTTGCCAGAGCTACCAGCTCACGCTCAGGTGCTCGATCTGGGCTGTGGCCCCGGCGGCTGGGTGCTCGATGTGGCCTTTGAGCATCCCGACTTTGAGGTGGCTGGTGTCGATATCAGCCGGCCCATGATCGCCTACGCCAATGCGCGGGCCGCATCACAGGAACTGACGAATGCCTCCTTCGGCGTGATGGATATTACGCAGCCGCTCGACTTTGCCGATAACTCATTTGACGTGCTCAACGCCCGCTACCTCTTCGCAGTCTTGCGGCGCGAAGCCTGGCCCCCTTTTATTCAGGAATGTCATCGCCTCTTGCGGCCAGGCGGGATCCTGCGCCTGACGGAGATGGTGGACACCTATACGACCAGCACGGCCTTTGCCCGCTCCAATGCCCTCTTTTACCAGTTCCTCTGGAAGCGGGGCTATGGCTTCTCGCCCGATGGCGGCGATATCGGTGTGGCCTGGATGCTCCCGCCGCTGCTGCGCGCCGCTCACTTCGAAGCGATCCAGTCGGTCACGCATACCTTAGAGGTTTCCAGTGGCAGCCCGGCCTGGCCCGACTTCTTTCATAATACCGAAGTGGCCTATGCCTTGCTGCTGCCCTCCCTGGTAAAGACCGGCCTTGTCGCACAGGAGGAAGTGGACCAGCTCTATCAGCAGGTGCTCATCGATCTGCAACGAGAGCGGTTTGTGGGCATGCAGTATTTCATGACCTGCCGGGGGATCAAGAGTGATCGATAGGTACGTCCGCAGAGGAAGGAACCAGCCATGAGTGAACCATCAGATCAGCAGCCGTATTTCATGCAAAAACCGGCCAATGCGTATGTCATCGACGCGGAAAGCGCCGCCGAGATGGGCCGGCTCATGCGCCTGGATGAGGTCTTGACCGAGTGCATGGGGGGCTGTTCCCAGAGCATCCTGACCTGGCTGCAGTGAGAAATACGCTGGATGTGGCTTGCGGTCCGGGATCCTGGGCAAGTGAGATGGCCTATACGTACCCAGATATGCAAGTGACAGGCATCGATATCAGCGAAAACATGATCCGCTCTGCTCAGGAGATGGCGCGGGTCCAGCGATTGGAGAACGTTCATTTTCAGGTGATGGATGCGACACAACCACTTGGTTTTGCCGACAACTCCGCAGTGGTATCTGCTAAGCGTGTGGGGCCGCAAAGCGTAAGGGCAGGAGCCAGCATGTCTTGTTCGGCTCCTGCGGTTACTATCCTCCCATGAGACCAAAACCCAGATTGAAAAACGCATCCTGCCGCCTATGAATGAGCAGGCAACCGGCACTCCAGCACTCCAGGAGAGCCTTCATGATCATCAACGCGACCAGGCATCTCTTCTCTGCGGGCGCTGCTCTCGCATCCTGTTTTCCTTCACCGCCACTGGCCGATGACTTCCTCCGCTGGCGCGATCAGGCGTCCGGCTGACCACCATCTGTTCGCGCATGAACGACGCCGAGAAGCCAATGACAGCTTGCGCATCGTCTATGCGGCCAGCATCCGAAGCTGCCGTCCCTGTCCGCTGCGCGAGCAGTGCCAATGGCAAGGCGGCGCGACCAACAAGCCGCGCCAGGTCAGTATCTTGCTGCATTCCCTTGCTGTTGGTCCCGCGCCGCTGCTCTGGCGCTACTCCCGCCGCAGAGAGCCCCGACGAGCCTGCATCCAACTCCTGCGGCATCAACACCTGGAGATACGGGTGACTCCTGCCACCTCCGCTGATCTGGTGAATGAGCCGTTGCCCCTTTCCCGTGCGCAGCGGGCGCATTAGCGCCTCTCGTGGGCAGAGCGATTGGCGCGCAATGCCCGTGCGCCAACCGCTGATGGAGTCACGATCAAGCTGTTCGGGATGCCTGAGGCCTTCGCCGCCCAACTCGGCCTCTCGACAGCGTGAGCGCGAGCGCGCAACTCAGGCTCGTATGGCCCTCTCTTTTCTCAGACAGGCTTTTCTCGGCGAGTGGAAGTCGCTGTCTTCTTTTCCTGGCTTTTCCTCGTTTCCCCCACCTTTTGCGCTTTGCTCCTGGCTCCGCTTCGGACGTGTAAACTACAGTGAGAGACAGGCTCATACGCTCTTGCGCTGATTCGGCAGACGTTATTATGGGATTTTCATAGCCGGGCCTGAAAGGAGACGCTCTCATCATCACAGAATTGAGCGTGATGACGATAGATAAGGAATCTCCCCTATGGTCCAGCTTCTCTTGCTTCCTGATCCGACGTTATTTGCGTTGGGCAAGATCGAGGTCGATGACGTGAAGCAAACGATTACGGCATGGGCCGTGACTCCAGCTCCTCAGGCTCACTGTCCGCTCTGCGGAGTTGCTGCCCCTCGTGTGCAATCGCGCTATGTCCGTACCCTCGCCGACCTGCCTTGCTCTGGACAATGTGTCAGATGGCAGAGCCAGGGGCGTCGATCTTGGTGCGACCATTCCTGTTGCGAGCGCAAGATTTTCGCGGAACGCCTGCCGACCTGCGCTCCCGTCTACGCTCGTCGCACCTTGCGGCAAGCAGGCACGCTGCGCGAACTGGCCTTTGCGCTGGGTGGGAAGGCCGGCGAAGAGATCACTCAGCTCCTTGGCATGGCGGTCAGCCACGATACGCTGCTGCGACTCATCCGCAGAAGTGGTTGGCCCACGATCCCCACACCGCGGGGGTTAGGAGGAGACGATTTCGCGTGGAAACGGGGCCGCCGGTATGGCAGTATCCTCATTGATGAGGAAGCGCATCGGGTCGTGGCTCTCCTCCCGGATCGAGAAGCCGAGACGTTTGCCCGGGGGTTGGCGGATCCCCCGGGCGTAGAGGTGATGAGCCGAGATCGCGCCGGCGCCTATGCCGATGGAGCCAGGCGGGGAGCTCCTCAAGCCGTTCAGGTCTGTGATCGCTTCCATCTCCTGATGAATCTCCAGACCGCCTTGATCCATCTATTTGAGCGTAAGCAGGACTGCCTCAAGCATCTGGCCGAAACCCAGGAGGCTGCTCCCGCAGCGGTTCCAGTGCCGGAGGAGCCGGCAGGCTACGCGAGCCGAACCCACTCACCCGAACGGCGATGGAGGCACAAACCAGACAAGCGCGGCGCAAAGAGCGCTATGAGCAAGTCCTCCAGCTCCAGGAACAAGGTGCCAGCCAGGTCGCTAGTGCGGCCCTGGTGGGGTGGGATCGTGACACCCTCCGTCGCTACCTGAGAGCCCCGGCGTTTCCTGAAATCGTACGCCGCAAGCGCAAAAGCAAGCGCGATCCCTCCAACGACTATCTGCACCAGCACTGGCAGGAGGGACAGCGCAACGCTACCCACCTCGTGGCCGAGTTGTGCGAGCACGGCTATCGCGGCGGGAGTACCATTGTACACGACTACTGACGAACGGTCGGCGAACAACCGGCTTGGCGCGAGGCTTATCAGCAGAAGAAACAGGCTGGGAGTTCACCCAGCCTGGATCAGCTTTCTGCTCGCGAGGCAGCCTGGCTTTTCGTCTGTAATCCGCGCAAGCTCAAGCTGCGGCAGGTGCGTCCACTGGACCCGTTACGCCGACTGGAGGAAGAGCTCGAGCAAGCGTACCAGCTCGCGCAAGATTTTCGCCCGATGATCACGCTCCGGCGCAGCGACCTGCTGAAGCCATGGCTGGCTGAGGTGAAGCAGAGTGGGATTCCTGCCAACAGTGGAGATCTGGCTACCCTCTTGAGGTAGTCAGCGGCATCGTTCATCTCAGATTTCACCACCTGCTCACTTAGCAGGGGAGCCACAGCCAGTCCCCCGCTGTAATCAACCGGTCGGATCACCTGCACCAGGAGCAGTGAGCCGGAAGTGTGGCGCGCGGCAACCGGCAAGGCACGCTCCGCGCGAGGTGATCCATCCAGTGGAACCAAAATGTGTTGAAACATGAAACCATTCCTTTGCTTCAACCGTCAGGACGCTCCCCTTTTCCACTCCTCCCTCCGCACTGCGCTCTTGCAAGCCGAACCGTTACAGATACTTGTGACGGAAACAACCCATCCCTTTTGCCATGCGCATCAGAGGGGACACAGCCACAATGAATACGTGCCATATCCTGGTCCTGGCCCATCCCCTGGCGCGAGTGGCTGGATCCCCCAGGCAACCCTTGCAACCTGATGCCATATGTTCGGTGCCCTCACGGGAAGAGCAATTTCCAGGCGCTCATGAAGTTGGTGCCCAGCGGCCCCTGGAGCGTAATGCCGAGCAAGCCTATGCCTTCCAGTTGACGGGCGTGCGAGAGGGGCCCGGTGTCAATCGCACGTCAGCCGCCCGCTTCGACCAGTTGGGAGATCGTGGCCTTGGCTGTGGCGTCGTCACCGGCGATGAAAACATCGAGCGACTGCCCAGCCACCTGACCTGTGACCAGCGTTCGTGCAAAGGTGGTATTGAACGCCTTGACCACCCGCGTGCCTGCCGGGGCCATCCTGGCGACCTCCTCCGCATCCGAACTGCCCGGCGGAGTTGCCAGTCCATCGTAGGTCGCGTTGAGCGGGTTGGTGATATTCACCAGAATTTTTCCGGGGAGCTGCACGTAGTACTGCTTGATGATCTCGGCCTGCGCCGTGTAGGGGACGGCCAGAATCAGCACATCGTCGCGAAGGGGGCTGCCCAAAGGGAGAGCCTGGACAGTCGCCCCGGTGCGTGCTGCTGCCTGCAACTCTGCCGCCAGCCCTGCTCCTTCCTCCGGGTCACGGCTCAGCAGCGTGAGCGAGTTGCCTCCAGCGACCAGACGGGTGCCGATGCCGCGCGCCATATTGCCCGTGCCAAGAATCGTGATGTTCATCGTCTTCCTCCTCAAAGGTGTTTGCTCCTCTATGTATTGCCTCCTCGTCGCGTCGTCTCAATCCTTCCTTTTCAATCTTCTCATGCAATTTGAGGATGCCTTCGATCAGTATTTCGGGACGGGGAGGGCAACCAGGAACATAGATATTCCACCGGCACAATCGTATCGACACCCTGTACTGTTTATGACGTTAATGACGAGCCAGCATATGGGCTACCACGGTTGGCAGCAGCTCCGGGTTATTCACGATCTGCAGAGGGGGAAGCAGTCCGCTCTCGTACAAGCGCTCGTGTGTAAATAGTGTTCTTGTCAACGCCTGTGTTGTCCTGGCTCTTCTGTGAAAAAGGCGCACTTGCTCTCAAGGTCCACTGTGAAAGCCAGCCTCGCTCGTGTTGAGGCCAACGGAGCCAGCAGCGTCTGCGCAAGAATTGATGCTGCCTCAGCTCTGAGAGCCACCTTGAATGAGCACTCTGCTGGTTTCCCACGTGGATTTTGTCTTCAACGTTAAAACTATACCCGGCATGGGACATATTGTCAAGTATTTATATAAGCTCGTCCACTATTATATAGACAAGCATATACTTATTTCTATAGAGAGGCGCGAGGAGGATGGGAAGCCGAGGAAACATTGGTTATCGGTGAGGCAGTCAAGCCTTAGCCAGGCCCTAGGACGCGACGGGATGGAGAGCTGAGCGAAGCAGCAGCATGGCGATCCCGACAATCGACGAAGCCCGTTGGAAAGCCAGCAGAGATGGCAAAGCTTGCCTCTCTGAAAGAAAAAATGGTAGGGTGTATATGAACGTCTTTGTGGCATGCAATCGCTCGTGTTATCCTCCGCTGTTTTTATGAAGTGCCTCCCGGTGAGGCAGGGTCGTTGTACGACGAGCCCGTTTTGGTACGAGACCTTCCCGTCCCGTTTGGCGTTTTGGACGGGTTGGTTCTGAGAAGGAGAAGTGATCGATGGAGAACAACCCCTCCACCTTACTTGGTCTACACCATGTGACTGCGATCACGAGCGAGGTGCAACGGAATGTGGACTTCTATACCGGTCTGCTTGGGCTGCGGCTGGTGAAAGTCACCGTCAATTTCGATGACCCCGGTGCCTATCATCTCTACTATGGAGATGAGGTTGGACATCCAGGCACCATCCTGACCTTTTTTGTCTGGCCTGGGATTCCACGGGGAAGGCCAGGCACAGGGCAGCTGGCTGCGGTCGCCTTTACCATTCCCCAGACCTCGCTGGACTTCTGGGCGCAGCGGCTTTTCTCCGGCGGGATCCAGCACCAGGGGCCGCGCACCCGTCTGGGAGAACAGATGCTCTCGCTGCACGACCCGGATGGGATGAGTATCGAACTCGTTGCCCATCCCGGGGCCGGGACGAGGCCCGGCTGGGCAGGAGGCAGCGTCCCAGTTGAACATGCCATTCGTGGCCTGCATAGTGTGACCGTCTGGGAGGAAGGCTACGAGCATACTGCGCAGCACCTCACCGAGACACTTGGATTCCGCCTGCTGGTCCAGGAGCAGAACCTCTTTCGCTATGAAGTCGGAGCCGGGGGGCCAGGAGCGTTCATCACCGTGCGCTGCGCGCCAGGATCCTTGCGTGGGATGATAGCAGGCGGGAGTATCCATCATGTGGCCTGGCGCACACAGGACGAGGCCCAGCAGCAACTCTGGCGGGAGGCCCTCTCCGCGAGGAGCGTGGATGTAACCCCGATCCTGGATCGGCAGTACTTCCACTCGATCTACTTCCGTGAGCCGGGTGGGGTCCTGTTTGAGATCGCCACCGATCCTCCAGGCTTTACCATCGATGAGCCAGTCGAGCACCTGGGCAGCCAGCTCAAGTTACCTCCCTGGCTGGAACCGGCCAGAGCCGAGATCGAACAGGTGTTGCCGCCGCTGCACCTGCCAGCAGACCTGGAGATCTGAGCCGTTGAAGCCGGCAGAAAGGAAATCGATGATGACGGACATGCAGGGCCGACCTGGCCCCCATCAGGGACAACCCATTCTCGCCGCCGGAAAGTCGCTTGACCAGGCCCATGTCGCCATGATCTTGCTGCACGGTCGTGGCGCCACCGCAGCCAGTATGCTGGCATTGGCTGCGGAATGGGATCAGCCCGCTTTCACCTATCTGGCACCGCAAGCCGCTGGCAATTCCTGGTATCCGTCGAGTTTCCTCGCGCCCCTTGCCCGCATGGATACTGTCCGGCAGATGATGGAAACACTTGTTGTCAGTTCCTTCCCCCAATGAGGAGAAGTCTGGAATCATTGTGCAAGAAGAGAGGAGCCTGAGATGTTTGAAGCCCTTTTCAAGATCGTGGCCCAGGTCGAAGAGAACGAACAGGGGCAGCGGGTCTTTCGCGTCACCAGGCAGGAAGCCCCGGCAACCGAGCGGGCGTTCTCTTCCCTGGTGGCGACCGTGTATCAGCAGGAAGTATCCCGCATGCTGCAAGCGGGAGATACCCTCACCATCACGGTTCATCTTGATCTACCGCCCAGAGAGGTCGAAAGAACCGTGCGCGTGCGTGAGGATGGACAATTTGAGGGTGAGGGGATACAGCAGCCGAGAGCGGATCTACTTCCGACGGTTTCAAGGCTGTATGAGCAGTTTCTTGAGCAGGTTCAGCCAGGGGATATCTTGACGGTCATGTTCCGTATCCAGCGGCTCTAGTGAGTAGATCGTCTTTGAGTGAGATAGCGAGGAGAAACTGGTTCTAGGGAGATAAATTGATGAAGCGAACAGATGAACAGAAGCAGCGGCTGCTCGCGTGTGCCGCATCCGCGACAAACACGACCTCGGCCCTGGCGGCAGCGGGGACCCTCTGTCTGTATGCGGGGGCGAGCGCTATCGATCCTGGAGTCACATTGCTCATTAGCTCAGCCTGCATGGCTGAACTGAGCACCGCCTATACCCAGCTTGCCGTCGATCTGCCTCCAGGAGATATGTACACGGTCGAGGACACCGATCCTATCGAGATGGTTCTGCCACAGCCCGGTAGCGAGTTTGGCGCGGTGCTTCAAGATGGGGCCAGGCACCTGCTCTTGCTCCACCTGGCCTTACGCAATCTGCATCTTTCCTCTGTCCGTGCCCAGGCGACAGAAGCCGTGCTCGAAAGGCAGCGCGGCGCTCCCGCTGGAGCGGAGTATCAGGACGCCCAACTCTTTCACACTCTTCATCGGCAGGCGATCTGGCGGAATCTGGCGCTCTGCATCCGGTTCCAGCGGGAGCTGCTGGTGAGTGCTGCTCATATCAATCTGCTCTGGCATCACTATCACCTCCACCTTCCTTCTGAAAGCAAACTGAGTGAACAGGAAGTAGCTGAGAACTTTGCGACGATCTGGCAGGAACAGGCCAGTCAGATTGCCAGGTATCAGCTCGCGGCCTTCGGGATCGAAGGTTTCGACGCGGCTCTGCGGATCATCCGACAAAAGGGGCAGCTCACCGATCCTGCTCTTTTGCTCGATGAGCCATGGCATCGGCACCTGCAATTACTCTCCCTCTCGTTCCAGCACGTTCTGGATGCATTCTATACCCGGCCTGATACTCCCTCCTGATAATCAGCTTCACCCAACCCGTTGTCGCGCCTGCTCGGGTGGCTCTGGCTCGCTGATAAAACGTCCTCCCCCGGCGATGCTCGCCATTCGGGAAGCGTGCGAGGTCGGTTCCCGCCTCAGCCATGAACACCTGCACGCGCCTTTCGACTCATGCCTGTGATGCGCTCACAGCAACAGAATGATTCGTCCTGACATGCCCATCATAGAACTTCGGACGAAGGACCATTTCATTCCTGCCTTTTCGAGCACTTTATGCACCCGATTGACCTGGCGAACGCGCTCCTGATACGAAATCTGTCCAGAGCTAAAGGTGCATGATACTTCAATGCATAAAATTATAAATAATAAATTAGTTTTGATGTATAATAACTGTTGAGATAATATGTACGCTATAAGGATTGACAAATCGACGGACACGATCTATACTTTACATAGCAGTTTGACATTGAAGAGTTAATATGACAAGCGGCTAAACGGCTCTCAGAATGGCAGGGCCGGGGGATGATGCAGACATTGTATCCGTCTGCATCCAGTTGTGCCCATCAATCCTGGTGGGAGCGTTCTCTCCCCAGATCGCGCATGTGCTTAACACGCCGATCGTTTTCATGACCGGCACCGGTGAAGCTCCTCCTTTGCTGCCGTCAGTCGCGGTCTTCTCAACCTGACGACAGTCTCAGGGGCGGGAACGAGAAGAACGCAGGACGCGCTCGTGCGCATCGCCAAGAAGAGAAGGTCATCCATCGCGGAACCGTCCATGCCTCGGCGGAAAGAAAAGCAGCGGAAGAAACTGCCTGGTCAGCACCAGGGGTCGTCGATGTTGATGATCGGATTGTCGTCTCGCTGCCCTGATCCAGGCGGCAAGGCCGTCATATTTGCCCTCTATTTGCGAGGGAAACATGGATGATGTCAACTCACTTTCTCACGATGGGAGACGATGCTCCGGCACAGACGCAGGAGATCAGGGGTCTGCTTGACGGATGGACAGAGGAACGGCCACCTCAACATGCCTCCCTTACAGATCGTGGCGAACCGGCCACTCAAACAGGAATCCCGGGGCCAAAGAGACACTGTGCTGTGACAGCGCAGAGTGTACATCGGATAGCCTCTTTATAAGAGTGTACATTGGATAGTCAATGAAAAGGGAGTTCTTCCATGATAACGAGATATGATCCTTTCCGTGAAGCCCTCAGCCTTCGCCGTGCCATGGATCAGCTCTTTGAGCAGAGCTTCGTCTCTCCCAGGGGGATGCCTGGCTCACCGTCGCTGATGGTTCCTATGGATATCTGCGAGACGCCGAAAGGCTATGAGGTAGATGTGGCCTTGCCGGGCGTGCGACCGGAGGATATCGAACTGGTGATCGATCAACAGACGCTGACGATCCGAGGGCAATACAGCCAGCAGAACGAGCATCAGAACCAGTCCCAGGCTCACGGGCAGGGGGCGCCGCAATCACAAGGTCAGCCACAGGTGGGCCAGTCCGGGCAGAGGCAGCGCCATCAGGAGGGGCACACCTGGCTCCAGCGGGAAATCGTCTTTGGCTCGTTTGAACGGTCGATCACTTTTCCCAGGCCAATCGATCCCAACGCCATCCAGACGAACTTTCAGAACGGGCTGCTCACGATTCAGCTTCCCGTCAGCGAAGGGAGTCGCCCGCGGCGCGTCAGGATCGCATCCAGCCAGAGTCAGCCGCAGCAAGTGCCAGCCACCGCAGGATCATCTCAGGCGTAACCCAGGACTCACCGTCTGGTGTACCAGACCGCTGCGGTATCCAGCGCATAGCACGGCCTGCATGCGACAGATATGCTGTTAGGGAACGGGTGGCTCGTATCAAACGAACCACCCGGATGCTTCACGCCTCGTCCACTGCATCGCGACATCACGACGAGCGGGCAGGAGCCATCTCTGCTTCCTGCTTGCCTGGGCATAACGAGAATAAGGAGGAGAGAAGATGACCACAAAGCAAACAACGCAGACCCAGCAGAGTAGTCGGGTTACGTCCTTTCCCGCTCCGCCTCAGTTGGCGACAATGACGGAACTGACCGGGCAGGAGTCGCAAGCGATCACAGAGGCTCTGAACCCACTCATTGCTGACCTCTTCGCCCTCTACGTCAAGACCAAGAATTTCCATTGGCACCTGGCTGGCTCGCATTTCCGCGACTATCACCTTCTTTTCGACGAGCACGCCGAGCAGATCTTCAACGCCATCGACATTCTGGCCGAACGGGTCCGTCGCGTTGGGGGAACAACTATTCGCTCGATTTCGCACATTGGGCAGTTGCAGACGATCTCCGACGACAACCGGGACTTCGTCCCGGCCGGGGAAATGATCCAACGCTTGCTGGAGGATAACGCGCACCTGGCACAGACGCAACGGGCCGCACATCAAGTGTGCGAGAAAAGCCGTGATGTCGCAACCGCCAGCCTCTTAGAGACCATCATCGACGAAAGTGAGCGCCGCAAGTGGTTCCTCTTTGAGATCGCCCAGGGCATGAAAAATACAGAGTAACCGCGCACCCCAGGGAAGGAAAAAGCCGATGGCAAAAGAATGTACCCATCTTGATCAGATCCAGGAGGTCACACCGAGCGCGCGTGGCTGTGAAGATTGTTTGAAAACTGGTGATACCTGGGTCCACCTACGCCTTTGCCTCATCTGCGGCCATGTAGGCTGTTGTGACTCGTCCAGGAACAAGCATGCGACTCAACATTTCCATGCGACGAATCACCCGATCATTCGATCCTTCGAACCAGGAGAGGACTGGGGCTGGTGTTACATCGACCAGGTGATGTTAGAGTTTGCCTGACTGATTGTTCTCCCGTGTCAGCAGGACAGCTTCCAGAAGGAAGAAGGAGTATAAATGCGCTCCTTGCTGCGCTCGAAGCGGTGTGCCAGGGATTTTGACGCCTTCGCCGTGAGCAGTCAGAGGGCGAAGTACCACCTGTGCAGAGGAACAGATGGAGAGTACCAACAAGATAGGCAAAGGCTCAATGATTGAATTATGGCCTGCATTGCCCTATACCGCCTGGAGCGAGACGCGAGACACACTGCATCTACGGACCCGGATCGTTGGGAAAGTGCGTCTGGCGCTCACCTTTTTTTCGGGGCGACGTGCGCCTGTGCGTCCAGGGGCTGATCGGATCACGCGCGAAGCCTACTCGCACGAAGTGATCAGTTGTGGCTTCTGGCCTGGCAATGAGCAGTTCAAGGCAGCGGCGTTTTACGCCTATAACATTCCTGAACCGCCAGGATTTCCCGCCACCGCACTGCGCCCAGACGCGGCCTTTTACCGCCCCGAACCGGGTGAGTTTCTCTTACGCTATGAGGATGTGCGGCCGGCCACCGAGCCAGAACAGATGCCGCTGGATTTTCTCTCCAGCGCCTACGAGGCCGCAGCGAATCTGGCGCAGTGGGATCGTGCCGCGCTGGAGCGCGGTCCGGGCAACTCCCCGCGCGGGCAGGAAACACCTTCCTCATAGAGAAGGTGCGGCACTACAGGCATCCTGTAGCGGCGGGGCTGGAACAAGAGGGCAGGGAACCAGGGGAGCACAGCATTAAGAAAGGAACCATGAGCTGTGAATCACGGGACATTCACTCTATCTGGCATCCACCACGTGACCACCATTACCGGAGATGCGCAATGGAACATACCTGCCTGCTGTCACATCCACAAAGGGGAAAAAGGAGTCAAACCACGATGGTCAACCAGCAACAACTGGACCCGCTGAGGCAGGGCGTACCAGAAATCTGGAAGAGGTGGAGAGAAGAGAGTCCGGACATCGCACTTGAGGTGGACGGAACTGATCTTTCCGGAGCCAATCTGGTGAAGTCGATCTTGCCCACGCCAATCTTTCCAGGGCAGATTTAAGCGAGGCTGATCTCAACAATGCCAACCTGAGTGAAGCCAATCTGGCTGGCACGAACTTACGCGCGGCTAATCTCGCCAACGCCAACCTGTACAGGGCCAACCTCACGAGGGCCAACCTCTCCGAGGCGAACTTGCGCGATACGAATGTGCGTGGAGCGAACATGAACTGGACCAATTTGAACGAGGCGATCATCACTGCCGAACAGTTGAATGAGGCTCGACTGCATAGGGAGGAGAACGAACCATGACCACCGAACAGGAATCGCGTGAAGCCGTCGTGCTCAGCCATCTGAGTGCCATCTATCCAGACATTGAAGCGTTGTATACCGACCTGCATGAGCATCCAGAGCTTTCGATGCAGGAGGTCCAGACCTCGGCGAAAGTGGCTTCCCGTCTCAAAGATGCCGGTCTTGAAGTCACCAGCGGCGTTGGGGGTACAGGGGTGGTTGGCATCCTGCGTAACGGGTCAGGTCCCACGGTCATGCTACGTGGGGATATGGATGCCCTTCCAATGGAAGAGAAGACGAGCTTACCCTATGCCAGCACCGTGAAAGTGAAGAACAGCGCCGGTCAAGTGGTCCCGGTCGGGCATATGTGTGGGCATGATCTGCATACCAGTTGTCTGGTAGGAACGGCCCGCTTGCTCGCGCAGGGAAAACAGGCATGGTCAGGGACACTGATGATCGTCGCGCAACCGGGGGAGGAAACGATGCAAGGAGCAAAGGCGATGCTCGATGATGGGCTGTTTACTCGTTTCCCGAAACCGGATGTGGCCCTGGCACAGCATACCAACCCCTTGCCAGCAGGGACCATCGGCTATCATCCTGGCTACACCTTAGCGGCCGAACATAATGTGCGCATTCGTCTCTTTGGCATTGGCGGACACGGCTCAGCGCCACAGAAGAGTATCGACCCGGCCGTGATGGCTTCCGCCCTGGTGATGCGTCTGCAAACGATCGTCTCACGCGAGATCATATCACAAGATCACGTATGACCCCTCCACCGATTGCCGTTATCCCAGCAAGCACTGCCATGCCAATGATATCGTAGTTCTTGCGGACGACAAGGAGAGCACCAGAAATCGCAAAGACAAAGGTGCCGATAAGGTTGAGAGCCTCTTCTAGAGAAGGGCTGAAGACGACTGGATGCATCCTATTCCTCGATGTTCTTATTTAAACCAGGAAGCCGCATTGCGCCAGACAGGTCCGAACGGTCGCCTATGTGTGTCGCAGTTGCTGACGCGTACAGAGAATTTCGGTACGTAGGCAATCCAGGTTGTGACAGTAGAGGTCGCCTCACTCCACCCGCTTGAGAGAGTTGAACGATTGTTGGAATCGCCTCCCACACATGTTGGCGACTATAACATCACCTGGTCGATGTAGCACCACCGCCAGTCTTCGCCGGGCTGGAAGGACTGGATGATGGGATGGTTGTCGCGTGTTTGTTTTTCGCGGTGCAGGTTGGCTGCACTTTCTTCATACTCGCTTCCCTCTTTCTCAGAAGTAGTATACCTCAAATCTTTCCCTCCTCCACGAAACCGGGGGAAGCTCACAATATAAATTCCTGGCGCAGCAAAGCCGCGCGACGCGAGAGCAAGAACGCGGAGAAGCAGACACGCTCTATGGTGTAATGTACCCGGAGACGATTATAGCATAGAAAAAGGGTTACTGCATAGCTTATATAGAATTTTCAGGCAAAAGTACGCGCATCCGTCGCGATTGTGGATGGTGATTCTCTGAAGCATGTCATCCTGAGTGCAGCGCAGGATGACATACAGCCATCGGATCCTTCGCTCTCGCTCAGGATGACAGGGGCGGGGTCTGGATGACATAGAGGTATCCGTGATGGTGTGACCGATGGTGGGGAAAAAATCATCATAGCATCTTTC
>Ga0209061_1001809_pt1 | contig 31694 bp, 34 predicted proteins | sample Coa_R1_10_FD_187157 | JGI IMG/M metagenome (GOLD analysis project Ga0209061, IMG submission 187157) | Surface soil microbial communities from Centralia Pennsylvania, which are recovering from an underground coalmine fire - Coalmine... | ecosystem: Environmental > Terrestrial > Soil >... | reverse complement strand
GCCAGTTTGCCGAGCAAAAGTCAGGTGAAAATCAAGGCCAAAGGATAGCGTTTCCCTCGCGCTTTGCGCCCATCTTTCACCTGTTCCAGGGCATGATACAACGAATGCGGATCGATTGGGGGAGGGGGGGGAAGACATTGCAACCGCGCATCGTCTATGGTAAGGTTCATCATAAGCCGGTTCTCGCTTTCACAGGAAGATGGATTCTTTTCCTATTCTAGCAAGAATCGGCCCCTTTTGTCTTCTTTTCGGGACTTTGAAAAAGCCCTGCAAACACTGGGCCCTGGGCAGTGTCGCGCAGAAGGTCTCACGGCAGAGCCCCGTCCCAATCTTGCTCTTGCGTGATCAAAACGTGAAGCTAAAAGAGAAGATGGCGCATCCCCTGCGTGCGACGGTGGCTCTTGATGGTTCCCCGTTTGCCGAAGCTGTACTCAGCTCCGCTAGAGACCTCGTCACAGCCCTGAGCGCTCCAAAGGCGGGCGAGCTTCACCTCCTGCAGTTGGTAGAAATGCCTGCGGTTGAGGAAGAATTCGGGTACGTGCTGGATGCCGATTTTGATTTGCGCAAGGTTGCCCTTCAGGAAGCTGGAGCGTACCTCCAGGCCCTCCGAGAGAGACTTTTGCATGAACTGCCTGCACAGTCCAGTCTCCAGATTACCTGGTCGGTTGAGGAGTGCAAGGACGTTGCCGACGCGATTATTCAAATAGCGGCCCAGGGCGGCGGGATTGGCACGCATCAAACCAGCGACCTGATTGCGCTCACCACGCATGGGCGTAGCGGACTGCATCGCTGGCTTGTCGGCAGCGTGACAGAGCATGTACTTCAGGGCAGCACGCTCCCACTGCTCATTCTTCATCCTCAAAGTACCAGCGCTTCTCCAACCCCAAAGCAGGAGAGATTGGTGGTCAAATGACACCGGGCAAGAAAAGGGAGAGTTTAGAAAGCGAGGCTGGTCACTGGCCCGGGCGCAGATGGTGAGGAATATCAGTCACCACAATGCCCGGACGTTTCAACAGTGCAGCTTTCAGTCGCAATGCTGTCTGGTTATGCAAAGGCTGTTCCCACCAGTGGGCGACCACGAGTTCAGGTAGAATTACCGTCAACGTCTCTTCTGGATGCACTTCCTGGAGTGCGTCAAGGTAAGCCAGTAGGGGGCGCAAAAGTGAACGATAGGGTGAGTCAATTACTACCAGTTGCACTCCAGCATCTGAAAAGAAGTCTTTGCGAATGTGTTCCCACCTGGCACGTATTTCCTGCATATCCTGCTGGTCAATGGCCACATGGGCCGCGATGACATGGAGAGAGATCGAACGCGCATAGGCCAGGCTCTGAAGCGTCGTATAGTCTAGCTCTGCGATTGGCACAACGCACCGATGGCGCATATCCCTGGGGTGCAAAGGGATTGAGCTGGGATTACGCTGCTCCTGGATGGATACATTGGTCACCACGAGATGAGGCTGAAAGAAGAGAGAAACCTTGAATCCCATGATCTTTGGGCTGAAAAATATCGCCTCCAGGGTGATTCAACCGCTTCTGGCAAAATGACCGTCAGGGTATCACTGGGATGCTTGTGAGCGAGCTGATGGATTGTATTGAGGAAAGGAAAGAGCGGGCGATGATGCCTGGCGTTGATGATCTCCATCTGTGTCAGTTCAGTAGCCGAGAGACCTTTTTGCCACCCTTCCCAGTCTACTTGTAACGCGGCGGCCTCTTTGTCATTGACAGGAACATGCAGAGCCGTCACTTCTGGCGAGATTGAGCGCGCATAGGCGAGAGCATATTTGGCGGCAGCATTTAATTGAGCGATTGGCATAATCAAGCGATGGTGGATACTCTGTGCATGTAGCGGAAGCGGAGCCACCACACGCTCCTGCTCGACAAAGTGGTAGTGCCGGCTGATTCCAATGGGTTCCAGGAGTCGCTTGAAGGGTCCCTGCGCCAAGGCGCTGAAAAGCCTGCCGGTGTGGGAGAATCATCCGTACCCAGGTTCCTCCTGGCCAGCTTCCGCTCAACACCTCCTTGCGTACTAGCACGCTTGCGTCTTCCCCATCGAATACATTCGGGTCCTTCAGTCCTTCTCCTCTCGCCGTCCCTTGTTGTGAAAAGGGATCGTCTCTGAGTTCCATCATCTTTTTTCCTTCCCTGTCACTGGTTCTTCCGAGAGATGCTGTTTTCCCAGTATTTCTGTTTGGGAAGTATATCTGGGGTACCTCACAGAATGATCACGATCGGAATAGATCGTCTCACATTGGTATCACAGTGCAGGGGTATGGCCCGAATGGGCGAAATGCTGGACATCCCCTTCCACGCAAGGAAATGGTCAGAGTTGCGAGTCACTCATCGTTCCACTTCTCTGGCCAGAGCGTCGCCTGGAGTAAAAACAACGTCGTTCTGCTCCAGGCGGAAGCAGAACGACGCGGGATGAATGGTTCCCAGACGCAAGATGCGCTGCATGTTCTCTCTATTCATGATGGTCCCTCAAGCAACACAGCCTGGACACAGCGCCGGGGTGTAAACGGTGCGGGCTTTCCATATCCGATCCGCAGCACCAACTGTGGAAACCCCTCGCACTCCAGGGCCTGAATCAGCCAGCTGCGCAAGGGAGCGACTTCAATGGGCTGATTGACGAAGGAGCTTTGCAGGCCACTGGCACACACCTCCAACAGTACGCGTTCGACCGCCATGCCCGCCGCGAACCAGTCCCCAGGGCTATCAGCAAATGTGCCCAATACCGCCAGAACCGGTGCGCCCGCCACCAATTGCCGATCTTTTGCCGCTTCCTCTCGCCACAGATCAAAGGTGCGTACCAAGAACGGGCTGCTGATCTCACGGAAACTGCCTTTCGCGTGGACGGCGGCGGGAAGGCCGTCTGCATTCCCAGACGCCCGCGGGTGGACCCACTCGGCCAGTTCGTGACGAAAACGGGTATCGGCCCATTGTCGGCGATCTCCTGCGACAATCAGATCAGAGATGGTCTTGCGGGTCTGGCTTTCCTGGACCAGATGTAGCCAGGTCCCCTCATGCCCCGCCAGCTCCTGGAGCCGATCTAACACGTCTTGCGGCACCCCACGATCCTCGTAAACTGATCGGTTGCTTTGCCGATGGAGAATGGCCTCGAAGAGCCGTTCTTCCTGGGGGGTGGCTGGTTCTGGTGGCCCGAACCGGAGGCGGGCCAGCAGGTCAGGCTGCTCGTCAAACACCAGGCACTCCAACTGGACCCGGTATCCAAAATGCCGGGCTGCCAGGCGCAGATTGAGGCAGGCCGCCCCGCAACTGATTAGGAGTTCACGGTTCTCTGGATCAACTACTGGTAAACGCCGGGAATAATCCGCGTAGAGTTCCACGCTGCCGCCCTGCACGCGGAACCTCCAGGGCTGGGTATTGTATTCGGAGGGAGCCAGCAGCGCGTAGTTGAGGAGAAAACACCACTGCTCTGCTGGCGTCCCGGTTGCAGGAAAGTCGCTTTCCGCAACCGTGCGCGGATTGGCTATGAGCCACGACCTGTCCATATCCTGTTCCTTTCTCTTCTCTATTGCTTACAGAAGAACCCCTGAGCTAACTGTCTGATGCCGTCCTCCACCCAGAGACTCTTGCTCCATCGGCTCAGGAGGACGGACCAGCAGGATGGAGTTCCTGCTTGCATGCAGAAGACGCTCGGTGATGCTTCCAAACACCATGTTGCGGAAACTCGACCGCCCGCGATGAGCGACGGCGATAAGCTCACAGCCGCCAAACACCCCGGCACCCTCCGTGTCTTCACCCTGCTCAGCTACGCGCACCACCGCCCGCGCCACGTCGTTGTCGAGGATGACTGACCAGGTGATCGGGAGATGCTGCTGGGCGATGATGGGCGCGAGTTGACCCTTCCGTAGTTTTTCGGCAGTCTGGCACAGTGCCTGTTTGGCCTGTGCAAGCTCACGACTTACAAATGGAGGCTCGAAGCCCCCCGAGCTATCTACGCGCTGGCCTCTGTGCAACGAAACCACGCGCGCCAGGTGGAGCGCGATTTGCTGACCAGGGGCAGCCAGGGCCATAAGTAAAGCCACACCTGGTTCCAGAGCGGCCTCCGCCTCGGCTGATCCATCGAGGGGAACCAGCAGGCGCAAGGGCTGCGCCAGGTCGGTTGGCGAACTGCCCAGGGAGGTCTGATCTTCGCGCACAATCAGCACGAGCATAGAAGCATGCCTCGCGATTCTGCTCGTCATACTGTCCATCATCCAGTGAGGAATGCCTGGATGCCTATGGCTGCATACGACGATCAGATCACTGCTAGAGGAAGCCGCCAATGAGAGAATCGTTGGCACGACCGGGCCAAAGCTCGTGATCGTTTTGACTGTGATGCCATTCAGGTGCTCTGAGGAAGCTACACGTTCCAGATAAGCTGCGGCGTCCTCCAGGTCAGCCTTTGTGAAAGCCTCTGTCACAGAAGAATGTGTCACCGTCATGGCAAACCAGTATTCCGAGAGAAAACTGGTCACGCGAGCCAGCACAATGGTCGCCCCGCTGGCCTGAGCAATCCGAGCAGCAACCGGCAGCACACTCTCGGCCTGCCTGGAACCATCGAGCGGAACAAGAAGGGTTTTGAACATCTGAAGTCCTCCTCTCGCTAGAAGACACTCCTCACCAGCAAACTGTGTATCTTTTTCTCGCAAGTATACTCAGGACACCTCACAGGCAAGTCACGGCGGGGAGAGGGTATCTCATACGTCCATCACAAAAGATCTGGTACAGACAACAAAAAGGATGAAAAAAGAAAGCGCTATTTGGAAGTTCGCGCATCCGAGGCTCTTTTGAACGCCGGCCAGAAAGAAAAAAGACGGCTGTGTGTTCGCGGAACGCAGGATCGCTGTTCATCGTTACTTCACGCGGCATTTGCAATGGATGCAAGCAAGTCGCCTGACTCCCAAAATGCTGTCCCTGTCCGCGAAACACAGCCTTGTGTGTCTTTCATGCGCCGGAACGCTCCTTTGTTGCTTCGCGTGGAAGCATCCTCGAACCTCTCTCGTTCGAGCGATGCGCTCCACTGCGAAGTGTAAGCACTTCTTCGCATTCCACTCTCCACTTCTTCCTCCTCACACTCTCAGTATAGGCTGTCTTGCTCACATACCGGTCACAACCAGGCTCATTTTTCTCACAAATCGCTCACAGCTTCCAGCCCGCTCAGCTTCTTCGCATGATGGGCCGCTTGGCTAGTTCGACCAGGAGCAGGTAGATCAGGGTCATCGCCGCCAGAAACAGAAAGTACAGGCTAGGCAGCGGCACGAAGCCCAGGCTGGCGGCAAGCGGCGTAAAGGGAAGAAGAAGCCCGACGGCAACGGCCAGACAGGTGGTGATCGCCAGGGCGAGACTGGGGCGGCTGCGCAACGGATTGCCAGCCGTGCGGATCACGAACAACACCAGTGTCTGCGTGGCCAGAGATTCGACAAACCAGCCGGTGTGAAACAGCGCCTGGGAGGCATGAAAGACCGCTAACATCAGAAAGAAGGTCAGGAAATCGAAGATCGAACTCACCGGGCCGATAAAGATCATAAAGTTACGGATCAAGCGAATATTCCAGTGCTGTGGCTTCTGCATAAAGCTGGCATCCACGTGATCGCTCGGAATGGTCACCTGTGCCAGCGAGTAGAGGAAGTTATTGAGCAAGATCTGCGTGGAGAGCATTGGCAGAAAGGGCAAAAAGAGGAATGCCCCGGCCATACTGAACATATTGCCGAAGTTCGAACTCGTTCCCATCAAGAGGAACTTGATCACATTGCCAAAGGCTTTGCGCCCTTCCAGAATGCCCTGGTGCAGGATGGGCAGACCGTGCTTCAGGAGTACAATGTCAGCCGCGTCCCTGGCCACATCGGTCGCGGATGTCACCGAGATGCCCACATCAGCGGCGTGCAGCGAGGGGGCATCATTAATGCCATCTCCCAGAAAACCCACCACGTGGTGCCGATGCTTTAAGGCCAGGATAATCCTGTTCTTCTGCGCGGGCGAGACGCGCGCGAACACGTGCGTTTGTTCCGCGATGTGACCCAGCGCGGTATCAGTCATATGCTCCAGGTCACTTCCCAGGACAATCGAATCCGCCGGGAGACCGACGAGCGAACAGACATGACGCGTCACCAGTTCATTATCCCCGGTTAAAATCTTCACCTGGACCCCATCGCAAGCAAGCGCCTGGATCGCCTCCGCCGCATCCGGCAGCGGAGGGTCAGCAAAGGTCACAAAACCTGCCAGGACCAAATGCTGTTCGTCAGAGATCCTATAGGCCTGCTGTATTTCAATTGGGCGCGATGCGACCGCCAGCACCCTGAACCCCTGGGCACTCAGGCGCTGGTACAGATCGACGTAACGTGCCCGAGCCCGCGTATCCAGCGGATGGGGAGTGCCATCGATTTCGTACTGGTCACAGACTTCCAGCACACTTTCTGGAGCTCCCTTGGTAATCAGGAAGGTGTGCTCTTCAGATGTCGCCACGACGGAGAGGCGGCGGCGCTCAAAGTCAAAGGGCAGTTCCGTGCGCTTCTGATAGCGGCTGACGTCAAGCTGCTTGTGCTCAAGAATCGCGGTATCGAGGGGGCTGCGAATGCCCGCCTCATACGAACTATTCAGGTACGCCAGCAGCAGTACCCGCTCTGATGACTGTTCCTCCAGGTCCAGGGCTTGGTCCAGCATCATAGCTCCGCCAGTCAATGTTCCGGTTTTGTCGCTACAGAGCACATCGATGCTGCCAAAGTTTTGCATGGATTCGAGGTGTTTGACGATCACTGATCGTTTGGCCATGCGCACGGCGCCCTGACCCAGGGTCACGGTTGTAATCATGGAGAGGAATTCTGGCGTCAGGCCCACAGCAAGGGCAATTGCAAACAGGAGTGACTCTAAAAGGGGATGGTGGAACAGCACAGCAATGAGAAACACAAAGAGCACCAGGAAAAAGACAGTTTGCGTAATCAGGAGCGCATAGTGACGAATCCCGCGCTCAAATTCGGTCTCTGGCGGGCGATGCCGTAAGTGCTCGACAATATCGCCAAAGGCTGTGGCCCGGCCAGTCGCGGTGATCACCGCAGTCGCGGTGCCGCTGACCACCGAGGTGCCGAGGAACACCCCGTTCTCTCTATCCGCGAGAGGGCACCCGGCGCGTGCAGTTGTTTCAACAGCCTTCGCAACCGGTAACGATTCCCCAGTCAGCGCAGCCTGCTGAACATGGAGATCGACCGTTTGCAGCAAACGAGCGTCAGCGGGAACCATATCGCCCGCTGTGAGGCGAATGATGTCACCTGGCACGAGTTCACGGCGAGGAAGCTCCTGCCATTCATTATCGCGCAGGACTGTCGCCAGCGGCGCGACTCCGGCGCGCAAACGTTCCACAGCCTGCTGCGACCGATAGGTCTGAACAAAGTCGAGGACGATGCTCAGGAACACAATTGTTACGATGATACTGGCGCTGACGACATCACCCAACACAGCAGTAATGATACTGGCGATCAGTAAAATCACGACCATCGGACTCAAAAACAGGCGCAAAAACTGGAGAATCCCCGCGACATGGGGTGTGCTGGCCGGCTCGTTCAATCCTGTGGCTTTCAAGCGGCGGCGGGCCTCCTCGCTGCTCAAACCTTCGGCGGATGTGTGAAGCCGGGTACAGAGATCCGGCAAAGGGCAAGTAAGAACGTCCTCTGCCGGACTGGTTGCTGAGGCTGGTGTAGCCTCAAGAGTTGTCTGCCGGGTAAGTATTGGGTGCATACGTGTGATTCCCTATAAAGGCATATTTTCCGTTGGTCCTCGATGTATACGTGCTTCGAGAAAGATAAAGAGCGGGCAAATGACAAAGAGGAGAGCATTGGCAAAGAAAGCCACCACTATCCAGGCTCGCCAGGGCTGATTCAGTCCCCATTGAAAGGCCATGAACCAGAGAAGGATGCCAACCAGAAAGGTTGCAAGAAGTTGCCAGGAGAGCTTTCCGTGAGCCGCCTGGTGCCAGAGCCGCGAGCCGGTGAACACCTGGAGCCAGGTCCGGGATGGCATCTTGCGACCCAACCAGTGATTGATAACACTCTCAAGAGAGACCGAGACGGGAGCAAGCACCCAACAACACCCGCTGAAGAGTGAAAAGAGCACGAGCACGATCATCACCCATCCAGGAAATGACCATTTTTCCCACCATTGGAAAAAAATGACCCCGGCAGAAAGCGCCCAGCAGGTGAAGCCCGCGAGAAATTCCCACGAAAGCAGATGCTGCTGCAAGGCGTGACGGAGCGCGCGCGCATTGAAAAGAACCGGGAGAGCCGCCTGGGAAAGTGAACCGGCGCGTTTGACCATATTCATCGAAAAACCTCCTCTGCTTACGGAGAGTATGGAGAGAGCAAAGCAATCTGACGCCTTTGTTCTCTCCTTCTCCTCATATGCCTCATTTGATGCGCATTCCCTCTGTTGAGGTGACAATCAGCGAAGCACGTTCGTTCGCCGTCTCTTAGAGCAGACCAACCCAGCTCCGCGGTATCTCTTCGTGGGTCTGGCCGGCTTTCTCCTCCGTGGTTTCTTGCTCATAAGAGCGAGGAAGGGGCGGATGCACGACTAGCAAGGGCAACGAGGTCGCCCCAAAGACATGCTCGGTAACGCTTCCCATCAGTGCCCGCCTGATTCCGGTCCTTCCATGAGTCGCCAGCGCCACCAGGTCATAGGAGGGTGCTCCATCTTCGGTGATAGCCTGGGAATGCTTGACGATAGTCCCGGCCACGTCCGGGTTAATGACCACCGAGCTGATTATCGCGCACCGCGCAGCCAGCGGGTTCGACGAAGCGAGGCGCCCAGCAAGGGCCTTAAGAGCCTGCTCTGCTCTCTGGCATTCCTCTTGTTGCAGGGCATCCGTGATAGGGGCCGCGTTTCGGAAATGGCCGGACGCAGCAGGGGTGGCAATGATCTGCAACAGATGCACGCGATGCGGCATAGGGGCCGTCACCAGCGCCAGCAGTTGAAAGACCGGCTCCAAAACAGTCTCGGCAGCGGCTTCTCCATCGAGCGGCACCAGGATACGTAAGGGGCCACCCTCCAGGAAGAGGGTGTTGCCGTGCTCGCTGAGTGCCAGGACTGGCAGGGGGCTGTGGCGGAACGTTGCCTGGGTCACGCTGCCCACGAGCGAGCGCTTGAGCCAGTTGTCCCCCCGGCTACACATGACGATCAGGTCGCTCTGCTCCCGTTCAGCAAGCTCAAACAGGGTTGAGGGAACATGACCAGGGGCGACCTCCGCCACCAAGTGATGAATTCCCGCGAGCGCCTGCGCGTAGCGCACGAGCATCTCATCCAGGTAAGTCCTGGCCTCGTCCACAATTTCCGCTTGCACCAGGCGTGTCTCGTTGGCCAGCACATTGGCTCCATACTCATCCGCGCCAGACGGTGGCACCAGGACCCGTGCGAAGATCACAGTTCCTCCACATGCCTGTGCCAGACGTGCCGCCACAGGAATAGCTTTCTCAGCGCGTGCTGATCCATCTAACGGCACAAAAAAATGCTGAAACATGAGAAAACTCCTTTCTAGATGTTCTCGTCTCTCTGTTCTCTTGAGAAAACCATAGCCGACCGAGCACACAAAGCGATCACAAATCTGCACAGCTCTCTCCCGCTTCCATCACAAACAGGGAAATTGGCAGGCATTTCTTGTCCATCGACGATTGCATGCACATTGTGAGCAAGTTGTGTGATCTTGATCGCTCGTTGTGAAGCGCTTGTGATATCGAGCGGCCATACTTGTTCCAGGAAAAGAAAAAGTCTGGTATCTCTGACACTACAGCACAAAGATACCAGGATAGTTTAAACCCATCAGGAGATATGCTCTATGACCACCCGTATTGGGATCAATGGCTTTGGGCGCGTGGGGCGCCAATCCTTGAAAGCCATGCTTGAACTGCATCCCCAGGAATTAGAAGTCGTTGCCATCAACGATATTACCGACACCAAAACTAACGCTCATCTGTTAAAATATGATTCCACCTATGGCCGTTTCCCCGGCGAGATTGAAGCGACTCCCGCTTCGCTCATCGTCAATGGGCACTCCATCGCCGTATTCACGCAGCGCGATCCAGCGCAGATTCCCTGGGGTGATCTGGGCGTTGACCTGGTGATCGAATCGACTGGCCACTTCACCGAGGCGGAGAAAGCGGCGGCGCATCTGCGGGGTAGCGTCAAAAAGGTCATCATTTCGGCCCCGGCCAAAGGAGAAGATCTGACCATCGTGCTGGGAGTCAATGAGTCGATGTATGATCCCTCGCGGCACCACGTCATTTCCAACGCGTCCTGCACGACCAACTGCCTCGCTCCTGTGGCGAAAGTGCTGCACGAGACATTCGGTATCGAGCGGAGTTTGATGAATACCATCCACGCTTACACCAACGACCAGCGCATCCTCGACCAGGTCCACAAAGATCTGCGTCGCGCGCGTTCTGCCGGGGTCAACATTATTCCGACAACGACCGGGGCGGCCCGCGCGCTCTCGCTGGTGATCCCTGAGCTGAAAGGGCGCGTTGATGGTTTCTCTCTGCGCGTTCCAACCATCACCGTCTCTGCGGTTGACTTTGTGGCGACGCTGCGGAAAGAAGCGACGAAAGAGCAAGTGAATGAAGCGTTCCGGCGAGCGGCAGCAGGCCCACTCCAAGACATTCTCGCGTACACCGAGGAGCCGCTGGTCTCGTCTGATCTGCGGGGTGATCCACACTCCTCGATCATTGATGGACTCTCAACCATGGTCATGGGTGGCACGATGGTAAAGGTGCTCGCCTGGTATGACAACGAGTGGGGCTATTCCTGCCGGGTGGCCGATCTCGCGGCCTTTGTCGCAGAGAAAGGCTTGTAACAAGGGAAACGGTTCTTTTTCGAAAAGAACGGAACGATGATGGAGAAGAAAACCATTCGCGATATCGATGTCGCGCAGAAACGCGTGCTGGTGCGGGTTGACTTCAATGTGTCGCTCGATGAGGAGCAGCACATTACCGATGATACGCGCATGAGAGCCGCGCTGCCAACCATTTCATATCTCCTCGAAAAGCATGCCGCGGTCATTCTGATGTCTCACCTGGGGCGTCCGAAAGGACGGACTGTCGAAACTATGCGTCTTGCTCCTGTGGCGCAACACCTGAGTGAGCTGCTCGGCCAACCCGTCGAAACCGCTTCAGATTGTATTGGATCTCAGGTAGAACAGGCAGCGCAGACGCTCCCGCCGGGGCAGGTGTTGCTGCTGGAAAATCTCCGCTTCCACAAAGAAGAAGAGCAGAACGACCCGGATTTCGCCCGCCGACTGGCCATCCTTGGCGAAATCTACGTCAACGATGCCTTCGGGACCGCGCATCGCGCCCACGCTTCAACGGAGGGTATTACCCACTTCCTTCCCAGCGTGGCGGGATTGCTGATGGAGAGAGAGAGATCTCCTTCCTGGGAGCAGCCCTGGAAAGGCCCCGGCATCCATTCGTAGCGATCATCGGGGGCGCCAAAATCTCCGACAAGATCGCGGTGCTGGACCGTCTGACAGGTATGGTCGATGTCCTGCTCATCGGCGGTGGCATGGCCAATACGTTCCTCAAGGCCGAGGGATATGAGGTGGGGGAGTCGCTGGTGGAAGACGAACAACTCGACGCGGCGCGCGATGTCCTAGCCAAAGCGCGCAAGCGTGCGCTCACCCTGATCTTGCCCATTGATGCAGCGATCGCCAATAGCATCTCCGCCGAAGCATCCTGCAGGGTCGTGCCCATCGATCAGGTGCCGCAGGGCTGGCGTATTCTGGACATCGGCCCGCAGACAATCAGGGCGTTCCTCCAGGCGTTGGCCGGCGCCCAAACAATCGTCTGGAATGGCACCCTTGGGGTGGCTGAACTCGCTCCCTTCGCCACAGGCACCAGGGCAGTAATCGCCTTGCTGGTGGAGCGCACTCAGCAAGGTGCGACGACCGTTATCGGCGGTGGTGATTCAGCAGCTGCTGTTGCCCAGGCCGGCGCGACCGCAAAGATGACACACGTCTCTACCGGCGGAGGCGCCTCGCTCGAATTCCTGGAGGGGCGTGTCCTGCCGGGTGTCGCAGCGCTCCAAGAGAAAGCCGTACAGCGGAGTATGGCACACCGGTAAGAAGGCGTTTTCTGACCGTGAGAAAAACTTAACACGAGGAGGATATATGAGAAGAAAGGCGTATACAAGAAAGCGCATCATTGCGCTGGTAGGTTTCTCTGCGTTCACTTCTGCAATGGTGTCGCTGATTGCAATGGTGATTGTACAGCGAGTCGCGAGAAAACCGCATATTGAGCTGGCAAAGTAGTGTAGACTTGCTGTCCCCTTGTGATGGCTTTGTGAGATGGCCTCTCCTTATTGTGATTCGATTGTGAAGTCACCGGATTATACTACCCTTGAAAGGGCGATGTATACCACACGAAAGGGATGAACGTAGCATGGGTACACCTGGCTTACAGCAAAACGACCGTGTAATACTGGAACGCGAGCACTTTCCCGACCTCTTGGCGAGCTTGCACACGCGGGGGTACCAGGTCGTGGGGCCAACGGTGCGCGAGAATGCCATTGTCTACGATACGCTCCAGTCCGTTGATGATTTGCCAATCGGCTATACCGACGAGCAAGCAGGCGGCTGCTATCGCCTCAAAAAGCGCGGCGACCAGGCGCTGTTTGGGTACGCTGTCGGACCACATTCCTGGAAGAAGTTCCTGCACCTCCCAGTGCTTCGCCTCTGGTCAGCCCAGCGTACCCAGAACGGCTTCCAGATCGTGCCAGAGCACCAGGAGCCTGCGAAGATGGCCTTTTTCGGCGTGCGCTCCTGCGAGCTTCATGCCATTGCCATTCAAGACAAGGTTTTTCTCCAGATGGCATACCACGATCCCGCGTATCAAGCACGGCGCGAGCATCTTTGTCTCATCGCAGTGAACTGCGGACAGGCGGGTGGCACGTGCTTCTGTGCCTCTATGCACACTGGCCCGAAGGTCACCTCCGACTTCGATCTGGCGCTGACAGAAATACTGGATGAACATCGCCATTCCTTTCTCGTTGAAGTTGGCACAGCGCTGGGCGCAGAGATCCTCCAGGATGTTCCCTGCCGCGCAACCAGCTCGGAGGAGATCACTCAGGCAGAACGCATCATCGCGGATACCGCCGCGCAGATGGGCCGGACCATGGATACGACCGATATCAAGGACCTGCTCTATCGCAATACTGACCACCCGCGCTGGGAGGATGTGGCCTCGCGCTGTCTGACCTGTGGCAACTGCACCATAGTCTGCCCGACCTGCTTCTGCACGACGGTGGAGGACACGACCGATCTCACCGGCGAGCGCGCGGAACGCTGGCGCAGATGGGATTCTTGCTTTACGACAGATTTCTCCTACATTGTGGGTGGCAGTGTTCGCGCTTCCTCCAAAGCGCGCTACCGGCAATGGATGACGCATAAGCTGGCCAGCTGGATTGACCAGTTCGGCACGTCTGGCTGCGTGGGCTGCGGGCGCTGCATTACCTGGTGCCCGGTTGGCATTGACATTACCGAAGAGGTCCAGGCGATCCGCGAAAGCGAAAGCGCGCCCGGCCCAGGCGCCGACAAGGAAAGGAACACGTAATGCGCACACTCGAAAGCATCCTGGCAGCACACCCTTTTTTTCACGGACTCGATCCGGGCTTGATGCAGCTGATTATAGAGTGTGCTCTGAATGTTCGCTTCAGGCCGGAACACTATCTTTTTCACGAGGGTGAGCAGGCCACCCATTTTTTTCTGATCCGTGAAGGCCGGGTCGCCCTGGAAACGACTGCGACGCCACAGAGGCCCGTCATCATCGAAACTATCGAAACAGGTGAGGTGCTGGGCTGGTCCTGGCTCTTTCCGCCCTACTGCTGGCATTTCAGCGCAAGGGCGATCGAGCCGGTCCGCGCGATCATGCTGGATGGGATCTGCCTGCGCGAGAAGAGCGAGAACGATCATCGTGTGGGCTATGAGCTGATGAAGCGCGTGGCCTCCATCCTCATCCAGCGGCTCCAGGCCACGCGCCTGCAACTGCTTGATATCTATAACGTGAATGGAGAAAGTGGAGGAGCTAGTGTATGAGCATGACCTTCTCTGATCCTATGGTGCCCAGGCCGTACCGTATACGGCGGGTGCGCCATGAGATCCTCGACACCTTTACGTTAGAATTAGAACCGGAGGATGGCGGTGAGATCCCACCATTCGCAACCGGCCAGTTCAATATGCTCTATGTCTTTGGCGTAGGCGAAATCCCCATCTCAATCAGTGGGGACCCGGCCAATCCTGCCTTTCTTCTCCACACGACACGCGCGGTGGGCACTGTCTCGCGTGCCATGCAGGCGCTCAAGCAGGGAGATATGTTGGGAGTGCGTGGACCCTTTGGAAGCCACTGGCCAATCGAACAGGCTAAGGGCCTCGACGTGATTATTGCGGCTGGCGGCATCGGGCTGGCTCCATTGCGTTCGGCTGTCTATCAAATTCTTGCCAGCCGCGAGCAGTACGGCCAGGTGACTCTGCTGTATGGCGCACGAACGCCCGCAGACATCCTTTATCGTCACGAACTGGAACGGTGGCGAGGCAGACTCGACCTGGATGTCTTTGTCACCGTTGATCGCGCCGAAAGCTCATGGCGCGGCAGCGTCGGCGTCGTGACAAAACTGATTCCACGTGCAACGTTTGATCCCGGCAAGGCCGTGGCCTTTGTCTGCGGCCCCGAAATCATGATGCGTTTCACTGCGGCAGGACTCGCAGCCCGTGGCATCCCGGCAGACCAGATCTCTGTCTCGATGGAGCGCAACATGAAATGTGCCCTCGGTTTCTGCGGACATTGCCAGTACCGTCCGTACTTTATATGCCGCGATGGACCCGTCTTTCAGTATGCCCACGTGCAGCAGTTGTTAACGAAGGAGGGGATCTAAGATGAGCCGAGAACGGAAGCCAACGCTGGCCGTCTGGAAATTCGCCTCCTGCGATGGTTGCCAGTTGAGCCTGCTGGATTGCGAAGACGAGCTCCTAGCCATAGCCGGCGAAATCGAGATCGCCAATTTTGCCGAAGCCTCGCGAGCTGTCGTGCAAGGACCATACGACCTCTCGCTGGTTGAGGGGTCCATTACCACCCCGCACGATGCCAAACGCATCCAGCAGATTCGCCGCGCCTCAAGATATCTGGTGACTATCGGGGCCTGCGCCACGGCCGGTGGCATTCAAGCCCTGCGCAACTTTCAGCATGTGGAGGAGTTTATCTCCATTGTCTATGCCACCCCGCAGTACATCACAACGCTCAGTACTTCCACACCCATCTCTGCCCATGTCCCCGTCGATTTTGAACTGCGTGGCTGCCCCATCAACAAACACCAGCTCATCGAAGTCATCAGTGCGTACCTGAACCGGCGCAAACCGGCGATCTCACCTCAGAGTGTGTGTATGGAATGCAAACTGCGCGGCACAGTCTGTGTGATGGTCGCGCAGGGCATCCCCTGTCTTGGTCCGGTGACGCACGCGGGCTGTGGCGCGATCTGCCCGACCTATAACCGTGGCTGTTACGGCTGTTATGGACCAAAAGAAACGCCCAATACGCGCTCGTTGAGCAAACAGTGGAAGCAGCTTGCTGTGTCCGAGCAGGATCTGCTGCGTACCTATCGAACCTTCAATGCCTATGCTGAGGCGTTCCGCAAAGAGAGTGAGGCCCACGAATCATGAGCACAAAAACGATCAAGGTGGATTACCTTGCCCGGGTCGAGGGCGAGGGGGCTTTCTCCGTCAAGATCAGGGATAACCGGGTGGCCGAAGCACGACTGACGATCTTCGAACCACCGCGCTTCTTTGAAGCATTCTTGCGTGGCCGCAACTATAGCGAAGCGCCCGATATTACCGCCCGCATCTGCGGCATCTGCCCGGTTGCTTACCAGATGAGTGCGGTTCACGCGATGGAACAGGCGTTCGGGGTACGCGTGGAGGGACAACTCCGCGCATTACGCCGACTCCTTTATTGTGGAGAGTGGATCGAAAGCCACGCGCTGCACGTCTATATGCTGCACGCGCCCGATTTCCTGGGCTATCCTGACGTGATGCACATGGCGCAGGATCACCCCGAGATGGTCAAACGCGGCCTGCACATGAAAAAGGCCGGGAACGCGCTCATGGCTTTCCTCGGTGGCCGCGAGATCCACCCGGTGAATGTACGGGTCGGCGGGTTTTACCGTGTTCCCACCAGGCGCGCCTTCGAGCCATTGCTGGAACAGCTCAAATGGGGCAGAGAAGCCGCAGTGGAGACCGTGCGCTGGGTCGCGCAGTTCTCATTTCCCGATTTCGCACCAGACTATGAATTTGTCGCGCTTCGTCATCCAGAAGAGTACCCCCTCAACGAGGGTCGTCTGGTCTCAAACAGAGGACTCGATATCCCTGTTGATACATACGAAGAGCATTTTGTTGAAGAGCATGTATCCTATTCCAACGCGCTCCACTCCCGGCTGAAAGAGCGCGGAGCCTACTTTGTCGGGCCACTGGCGCGCTACAATCTGAACTTTGATCGGCTTTCCCCTCTGGCCCAGGAGGCCGCGCGCGCCGCCGGGTTAGGACCAGCCTGCCGCAATCCATTCCAAAGCATTATTGTACGCAGCGTCGAAATCCTCTACGCGTTCGACGAAGCCGTGCGCCTGATTGAGCAGTACGAACAGCCAGAACGACCCTTTGTCGAAATGCAGCCAGCCGCAGGAATCGGCTGCGCCAGTACAGAGGCGCCTCGTGGAATACTCTATCATCGCTATACGCTCGACGATGAGGGAACCATTCGCGAAGCCAGGATTATTCCACCGACATCACAGAACCAGAAAACCATCGAGGACGACCTGCGCCAGTACGTCGAGCGTCATCTCGACCTGGACGAGGAGCGGCTCACCTGGCAGTGTGAGCAGGTCATCCGCAATTATGATCCCTGCATCTCATGCGCCACGCACTTCTTGAAGCTGCAGATCGAACGAACGTGAGAAGGAGTGAGAAATGGGAGCGCCTGTCCTGGTCATTGGCATCGGCAACGAGTATCGCGGAGATGATGGAGTCGGCCTGGCGGTGGTAAGAGCGCTGCGGACCAGGCAGCTTGAGAACACACGGCTGATGGAATGCGACGGTGATTGTACTGTGTTGTTTGAAGCCTGGAAAGATGTTGACAAGGTAATCCTCGTTGACGCAGTCGTTTCAGGGGCCAGCGCGGGTACTATCTCGCGTTTTGACGCTCATACGCAAGCGCTTCCAGCGAACTACACCTTTTCCTCTACCCATGCTTTCGGCATCGCGGAGACGTTAGCGCTTGCACGAGCGCTGGGCCAGCTTCCGCCCTGCCTCATTGTCTACGGCATCGAAGGAAAAAGCTTCGCCAGCGGCGAAAGCCTCACTCCCCAGGTGAAGAAGGCTCTTCCGAACGTCGTGGAGCAGGTGCTGACCGATATCTCGTGACAATCGCGCTTCTGTGAGAAGTGTCTTTCTATGAAGGCAAGACAGAAAGAACATGCCTACTCAGCACATATCCTGGGAGAGAAAGAACGCATCGGGAAATTATCCCAGATACGCGAACTCGTCTTTGGTGCGCAAGATGGGCTTTTGGTGCCGTTGGGCGTGGTTTCTTCGGTAGCAGGAGCGTTTAATAACAATCATATCGTCATTATTGCAGGGATTTCAGAAGCCTTGGCGGGAGCCTTCTCGATGGCGACGGGCGCGTATCTCGCCTCACAGGCGGAGCGGCAAGTTTATACTGCTGAGATAGCAAAAGAACGCCAATCGATTCAAGCTCACCCAAACGATGAGCAACAAGAAATGCGCGTCCTCTTGGAAAGAGAGGGAATGGATGCAACCGATGCGCGTACAATTGCGACCATCCTGTGGAAGCACAAAAAAGCGTTTTTTACGACGATGGTCCAGAAAGAATTGGGAATTGAACCCGAGCCACCTGGCACTCCTGTAGGAGATGCGCTTTTTGTGGGTCTTTCGTACCTGGCTGCCGCTGGTATTCCCTTATTTCCTTACTTTTCCCTCAGCGGAGAAGCAGCTATTTTTACTTCTCTTCTTGCCACACTCGTCGCCTTGTTTGGGATTGGTCTTCTCAAAGCGAAATTTGCTCTCTTGCCTTACCTGAAAAGCGGTTTGCAGGTGCTCCTGGTGGGAGCAGGGTCTGGAATCGGAGGATATTTCCTGGGTACTTTTTTGCCTCATGTGTTAGGAATAAAGTAGATGCACACCTCTCACTATCACCTGCTCCACGCAAGTTGTGACGCATCTGTGACAAAAACAGCAGCAATTGTGACGTGAAGGAGAGCAAGATCCCCTACGATTCATTTGAGTATTGGTTAAGAGTGGCATTTTTGGGGAGATATAGTTGCAATACCAGCGAGCAGAGAAGGAGAAAAACCATGCATGAAGTTGCAGCAATACAGGGAGTCGTCCGTACTACCCTTGAGTGTATGCGAGCCGCTGGAGCATCTCGCGTTACGCATGTGCAGATGGTGATTGGAGCATCGGGCCATTTTACTGCGGACGCTGTCTACCAACACTTTGAGGTCTTGACAAAGGACACGCCTATCGAGGGAGCTTCCCTTTCCATCCAATGGCTGCCGGCAACGTACCAGTGCTTCTCCTGTCTGCATCGTTTCGAGAGTGGCGAGCCATCCGAGCAGGTTGTCTGCCCACGCTGTGGAGAAATAGCACTTGAAATCGAGCACCGGGACGTGTGCCAAGTCAGCTCCATCGATGTTTCCTTTGAGGGCAAAGAGAGGCTCGCCAACCTGCAAGGGCATAAGATGGCGGGATCAGAGACAGGGACGACCCTGCTTGCTGGCGGATGTGCGCTTTATGCGTCTAGAAAGATATCGTCATGGTCATGAAAGCAGCTCCATCTTCCTCTTCATCAGCAGGCGTATCAACAAATGCCTTTCCTGCTCTGGAAAAAAGCCAGCGCAGGCGGATCAGGGTACGAGGAATTGTCCAGGGTGTAGGCTTCCGGCCGTTTATCTACAGTCTCGCCGTGCGGTGGAAGCTGGGCGGCTTTGTCTTGAACGACAGCGATGGCGTGACCATAGAAATCGAGGGAAGTGCTTCGGGACTCGATTGTTTCCAGCAGGCGCTGTGTACGGATGCGCCACCGTTAGCCCGTATCGATTCAACCACGGTAGAACTGCTCCCAGCGCGCGGAGACAGGCAGTTTGCTATTGTTCAAAGTCAGGCAGGGATGCAGCGTCACGCGCTGATCTCGCCAGATATGGCCGTCTGTGACGACTGCCTGCGCGAGGTCTTTGATCCCGCAGACCGGCGCTCTGGCTACCCGTTCATCAACTGCACCAACTGCGGCCCACGTTTCACCATTGTTCAGGATGTGCCGTATGACCGGGAAAAAACGACGATGCGCGTCTTCCCCATGTGCCCCGCTTGCGAACGTGAATACAACGATCCACTCAATCGACGTTTTCACGCACAGCCCAACGCCTGCCCTGTCTGCGGGCCGCACATTCGGTTTGTCGAGTGGGCCGATAATCCCCTTACAAAGGCGGCACCCCAGTCTTCTGATGATTCATCTTCATCTCTCATTACCGCTGCTCATTTGCTCGTCCATGGCGCGATCCTGGCCATCAAAGGGGTGGGTGGTTATCACCTGGCCTGTAATGCACTTGATAGCGAGGCGGTCAAGCGCTTACGCCAGCGGAAACGCCGGGAAGCCAGGCCCTTTGCTCTCATGGTTCCCAACCTGGAAACTGCCAGGCAACTTTGTGAGGTGAGCGCGGAGGAAGCAGCCTTGCTTCAATCCCCACGTCGTCCCATCGTCCTCTTGCAGAGAAAAGCCGGATGTCCTGTCGCACCTCTCGTCGCTCCTTTCTGCGACACGCTGGGAGTCATGTTGCCCTACACGCCGCTGCACTATCTCTTGCTCCAGCATTGTTCCGAAGTATTTGCAAAAGATCGGCCGGTTGTCCTGGTGATGACCAGTGGCAATCTGAGCGACGAGCCGATCAGCTATCGTGACAAGGATGCCTCTGAGAAGCTGTCCACGATCGCCGATGGCGCGCTCATCCATAATCGCGCTATTCAGGTGCGCTGCGATGACTCGGTTCTACGGGTTACGGCCTACGGTACGCAGTTTTTCCGCCGCTCTCGCGGCTACGCGCCGGAGCCGCTCTCTTGCGCGTGGGAGTTTCCCGTGCCGTTGCTCGCCACCGGTGCCCATCTCAAGAACACGTTCTGCCTGGGCAAGGGGCATCAAGCCTTTCTCAGCCAGCATATCGGCGACCTGGAACAGATGGAGACGCTGCTTTCTTTCCGCGAAAGCATTGCCCATTTTCAGCGCCTCTTCGATATCCATCCCGAGGTCATTGCGTACGATCTTCACCCCGAGTACCTGGCGACGAAATATGCGCTGGAAGCCACGGTCCCTAGCAAAATCGGCGTGCAGCACCACCATGCCCATATCGCCAGCGTGATGGCCGAGCACGGCCTTTCCGAACCGCTGATTGGGATCGCGGCTGACGGCACCGGCTATGGAACGGATGGCACGGTCTGGGGCGGCGAAATTCTGGTAGGAGATCTCCAGCACTTCGAGCGCTTTTCCCACCTGGCAGATGTCCCGCTACCCGGCGGCGAACAAGCTGTACGCCAACCCTGGCGCATGGGCGCGGTCTACCTTGCCAAAGCGTACAGGGATGATTTTCTGGCGCTCAACATCCCCTTTGTACGCCGGCTGGACCAGAAAAAATGGCAGGCGCTCTCCCAGATGACTGCGCATAACGTCAACTGCCCGGCGACTTCCAGTCTGGGCCGGCTTTTCGACGCGGTGGCCGCGCTGCTTGGCCTACGCGACGAAGTGCGCTACGAAGGCCAGGCAGCCGTCGAGTTGGAAGCCCAGGCCAGGCTGGCGGCGCAAACAACGCCGCTACCGGTGAGAGATACGTGCTACCCTTTCTATATTGAGCCAGGGACCAGGATCATGGATGTGATCCCCATGATTCAGGCCATCGTGCGCGATTTGGAACAGGGACAGGCCATCCCCCCAATTGCCTGGCGCTTTCATGTCTCGGTTGCCGAAATGCTGGCAGAAGTCAGTCGAGGAATACGGCAGCAGACGGGACTGAGTAGCATCGCGCTGAGCGGCGGCGTATTCCAGAATCGGCTGCTGCTCGAACTGCTTATTACTCGCCTCCGAGCCATGCAGTTCCGTGTCTACATCAATCAGCGTGTGCCTCCCAACGATGGGGGCATTAGCCTGGGTCAAGCAGCAATTGCCGCTGCGCGGTTGCGTCACTAAAGAAAAGAACAGAGAGGAGAAAGCTCATGTGTCTGGGGATTCCCGGTCAAATCGTCGAAATCGCAGATGAGACCTTTCAGATCGCCAAAGTGGATGTCGGTGGAGTCAAACGAGGTGTGAGTATTGCCTTGATCGCTTCAGAAGGCGTTGCTCCTGGCGACTGGGTGCTGATTCACGTGGGTTTTGCTATGAGCAAGATCGAGGAGCAGGAAGCTCGTGAAACGCTGAGCTTGCTTCAAGATATGGGTCAGACCTACGCCGACGAACTGAAGATGCTCAAGGAAAGTCAGATCGAGGAGCACAACCCATGAAGGATTGTCCAACCGAACACTGCCTGACTTGCTCTGATGCAGCATTGCTCGTCAAAGTTATACAGATCAATGAAGAGAATGGTCTGGCGCTGGTCGAGGTCGAGGGGCAAAGAGAAGAAGTTGATATTACGCTGGTGGAACACGTGGTACCAGGCGATCTGCTGCTGGTGCATGGAGGCGTAGCTATTGCATCTGGATTTGGGAAAGCACGCGAGGAAATTGATGAAATTTGTTGATGAATATCGCGACGCTGGCTTGATCAAGCGGCTGGCAGAAGAGATCAACAGGCTTAGCGCGGACAAGCCGCTCAAGTTTATGGAAGTATGTGGCGGGCATACTCATACCATCTGTAAACATGGAATCGAGGATATCTTGCCAGACACCATTGAACTGGTACATGGACCAGGTTGCCCGGTGTGTGTGCTGCCGATGGGGCGCATCGACGATGCCATCTCTATTGCCCGCACCGATGGCGTCATTTTCACGACCTTCGGGGACATGATGCGCGTACCAGGTTCGCAGGGCAGTTTGCTCGACGCGAAGGCAGACGGAGCCGATGTGCGCTTTGTCTACTCACCGCTTGATGCGCTCAAACTGGCCCACCAGTACCCTGAGCGACAAGTAGTCTTTTTCGCGATAGGTTTTGAGACAACCGCCCCATCTACAGCCGTGACCTTGCTGCGCGCCCAGGCAGAGGGAATCAAGAATTTTTCTCTCTTCTGCAATCATGTCACGATTATCCCTGCGATCAAAGCCATTCTCGACTCGCCGGATCTGCGGCTTGACGGCTTCATTGGCCCCGGTCATGTCAGCATGGTGATCGGCATGCGTCCGTATACCTTTATTGCGCGCGAGCATGGAAAACCCGTGGTGATTTCGGGCTTCGAGCCGCTGGATATTGTCCAGTCCGTCTATATGCTCGTCAAGCAGATCAGCGAAGGACGCGCGGAAATCGAAAATCAGTACGCTCGTGTGGTGCGCCCGGAAGGAAATGGGAAAGCGCTGCAGGCAATGGCGCGCACGATGGAACTGCGCCCATTTTTTGAATGGCGCGGCATGGGCTTTATCACCCGGAGCGCATTGAAGCTCCGTCCTGAATTTGCTGACTGGGATGCCGAACTGCGTTTCGCCGTGCCCGGTATTCGCGTAACTGATCCTAAGGCATGCCAATGCGGTGAAGTGCTCAAGGGCGTGCTCAAACCCTGGGAATGCAAGGTCTTTGGCACCGCCTGTACGCCGGAGACGCCGATTGGAACCTGCATGGTCTCTTCAGAGGGAGCCTGCGCCGCTTATTATAACTACGGTCGTTTCTCACTTGCCAGGAGACGTGCCGCACTTCCTGTCACAAACGTTCAGATAGCACAGAAGGGATAAACGGGATGGATAGACAAGCAGATCAGCGCGCGATGGGACGGACTGCCTCTCTCTTTGAGAAAATCGAACGAGCCCAGCAGGCCCGGCGCAACAAATTTTATCTACGCGATACGCATATTACCCTCAGCCACGGCAGCGGGGGCAAAGCCACCCATAACCTGATCGAAGGTGTTTTTGGCCCCGCGTTCTCCAATCCCTTGCTCGACTGCATGGATGATGCCGCGACGTTTGGAACGGGCGAACTGTCTCCACGCCTGGCCTTTACGACCGATTCGTATGTAGTCAGCCCGCTCTTCTTCCCCGGCGGCGATATCGGCAAGCTGGCCGTGCATGGTACCATTAACGACCTCGCTGTGGCCGGGGCACAGCCGCTGTATCTGTCGGCAGGCTTCATTCTGGAGGAAGGTTTTCCCATCGCCGACCTGCGCCGGATTGTGGAGTCGATGGCCACAGCTGCACGAGATGCTGGCGTGCAGATTGTCACGGGCGATACCAAAGTCGTCCAGCGCGGGAAAGCCGATGGGCTGTTTATCAACACAGCGGGCGTGGGCATTGTGCGCACCAGGGCGATCATCGGGCAGAGCCAACTGCGCCCGGGCGACGTTATTCTCTTGAGTGGCCCCATCGGCGATCATGGCACGGCTATTCTGCTGGCCCGCGAGGCGCTGGACATCGAGAGCAGCATCCAGAGCGATACCGCGCCGCTGCATACCCTGGTTGCCAGTCTGCTCAATGCAGTTGGCGAAGGTGTCCATTGTCTGAAAGATCCAACGCGCGGCGGGGTTGCGACCACACTCAACGAGATGGCCATCGCTTCCGAAGTGGCCATTGTGCTGGAAGAGCACGCCATCCCGGTCAACTCAGAAGTACGCGGCGCCTGTGAAATCCTGGGACTTGACCCCCTGACCATCGCTAATGAGGGGAAACTCCTGGCGGTGGTCGCAAAAGATGCTGCGGAGGCCGCGCTCTCCGTCATGCGAGCGCATCCGTCAGGGTGTGAGGCCGCGATCATTGGCACCGTTCAGGCTGAGCCGGCCGCGATGGTCTTCATGCACACAGAGATTGGCGGGAGACGTGTGCTGGATATGCTGGTGGGCGATCCTCTGCCCCGCATCTGCTAAGCGATTCACCTGATCTTGTGATGTGATTGTGAGAGGAGCGGGGGCGTTCGTTACGCTCTTGTGAGTTTCTCAGAATATCCTTTCTGCGAGAGCAGAAGAGGGTTGGCTCGACGCTGACTCCTCTCAGAAAGGATTTCACCTATGTTTCAGCATATACTTGTTCCCCTGGATGGCTCCAAACGCGCGGAGAGCGCCATCCCGGTAGCGGCGAACATTGCCCGCGCGACGGGCGGCTCGCTTTTGTTTGTACGAGTCGTAAGCGTATCATCGGTTTACGCCTTTTACAGCGGAGAACCCTTTGTGCTACCTCCGGATATCCCCGCTACTGACTATCAAACCACTTCCGCCGCCTCCTACTTGGTGACCATCGCACAGGGAGCGGAGTTAAGCGGGATCACTGTTCAGACAAAGGTGCTGACCGGTGTGCCCGCGCAGCAAATTCTCTGGTGTATTGAAGAACAGGCTATCGACCTCGTTGTGCTCTGCAGCCGGGGCGAAACAGGACTGAAACGCTGGGTCCTGGGAAGCGTGGCTCAGAAGGTTCTCCGACATAGTAGCGCCCCCGTGCTGGTCTTGCATGAATCAGCAGGGATACTCAGCAGCCAGCATCCTGCCGGACGGCGCCCGGTGCGTATCCTGGTCGCTCTCGATGGATCGGCGCTGGCGGAAACCGCGCTGGAGCCGGCAGCAGCTTTGAGCGCCGCGCTCTCAGCTCCAGAACAAGGGACACTACACCTGGTACAGGTTCTTCCTCTCGCAGAGCCGGCCAACGCGACTGAAGCGCTCAGCGATGCCCGACAACTCGACCTCTCGGTGGGGCAAACGTCCCTGCGCGAAACGGTGGAGGCGTGGCAGGAAAAATGTGAGAAGACAGGCTCTCCCGCCCTGGAAACCTCTGTCATTGTGCATCCTGATGTCGCCGAGAGCCTCATCCGTATGGCAGAAGAGGGGGTGCCTGCCACAGAAGAGAGCGAAGCCAGACAGGCATGCGATGTGGTTGCGCTCGCGACGCATGGACGCAGTGGCCCGGCGCGCTGGGTCATGGGCAGCATCGCTGAACGAGTGCTGGATGGAACACGTCTGCCCTTGCTGGTAGTCCGTGCTTCCTGGCCGGCGAAGCATTATCCGCACGAGACGCGTTCAACTCAAACGCGAACGCCCAGTCAGGGAGAGCATCCATGAAACAGGTCACCAGGAACACCGATCCTAGCCGCGCACGAGATCTGCTCGAACGGATCCCTCGTGCATGCCTCTGCTTTGCCTGCGACCGCGGGCCACAGGCAAAGCCAGTTGTAGTGGTATGGCGGGACGATCGCTACCTGGTTGGGATGGCCCTGGATGCCGATGAGCATCCAGGCCCCGGCCAGGTAGTCGTCCTGCTTATTGACGAGGGAGGACGCTTCTTCGACCTGCGAGCTATTTATATCCGTGGCCAGGTGAAACCCACCGAAGCCCCGATGGATGGACCCATCAATTGCATGTGGTTCGAGGTCGTTCTGCTCAAGACGGTCGCCTGGGATTATGGAACACTGCGCGAGGTGAGAGATGGACAGTGATAATCCCGCGGTGCTCAATGTCCTACGGCGGTCCATGATCTCTCGCCTCGCCACGCTTTCCCGCACCGGGCGACCGAGCATCAACCCACTCTATTTTCTCTACCTCGGCGGCCGTATCTGGCTTGGCACGTGCGAATGGACCCTCGCGGCTCGCAATGTCAAGGCCGATCCCTGGGTGAGTGTCCTCTTCGAGGTGGAGCAGGATCGATCTCTCCACCGGGTCCTGCGGATCAGAGGCCAGGCTAGCGTGCGAACGGACCCGAAGTTCCAGCGTTCCTACAACCTTCGAGTGGCACGCAAGTATGTCCTGACGCTGGCGGAATTCACCACCACCTGGCCCACATTCGGCAACTCAAGCCCCAGCATGCCTATCACGCCCAGGCTGCGGAGAAAGGCCAGGCCTGCGTCATCGAGGTCATCCCTGAGCAAGCTGAGTTCCTCGACGGTTATCAACGAGGGAGATGAGAAGGCTGCCTGCTCGAAGGAAAAAAGACGAAACAGAACAGGCGCTGCCTCTGAAATCGAGCGGAGGTAGTGCCTGCTCTGTTAGACTATTCCTGTTCTATGATTGTGCGACAGAAGTTGGCTCCGCTGTTTGCTGGTCCTGGCTGCGTGTCGCAGAGAGCCGACGGGCCATCGTACGGTTCGCCGACTGCAATGCGCGCACGAACAACCAGCCAGCAACCAGTACCACCCCGACCAGCCCGATCCACATCAGGGCTAGCGCCACGCCCGTGTTGCTGTTACTGGTGAACGCGTGACCAAAGCCGGTCAGCGCATCCTGGCTGGTGGCCTCCACCGCGAAGACGAGTGCCCCGTAGTACAGGGTGGCGCCCAGCACGAGAAACCCGGTGGCGAAGCGATAGGCCGTCACATCGTCATCCACCCGCCGCGAGAGCTTGACCGCTAGGGCCAGCAATAGGCACAACACAGCCAGTGGCCCGGTGATGGGCAGCGCGTCGTTCACGACAATGTTGGGGGCGAAAAAGATCCAGCTCAGCGCGAAGGTGATCAGCAGGACGGCATCCCGGATGAGCAGGTACGACATCCACCAGATATCCGCGCCCAGGCGCAGCCCACAACGGCGCAGTGTACGCAGGACATAGGGCCGGCCCAGGTGCAGCATCAATGTCATGGTCCACAGGACCGGCAGAAAGGCCACGATTGTCGCGATCAACCACTGCGATCCGCCCTGGATCAGGGCATTCGTGATCGCCTGAGCGACGTTCTGTTCGTTCATCTGGATGCTCCTTCTTTCTTCGTGGCAGATACTTGCGTCTCCGAGGCATCTGCTCGCCCACCTGTTCGTAATGTATAACCGGCCGCGATGGCTCCCAGGATGGCCAGTAGGGCGATAGAAACATAGCCCATGCCAACTGCCCAGGTCTGGTTCGTGTTGGTAACCAGGAAGGTGCTCACCGTCCCAAGGGCGCCAGCCGCGACCGTATTGGCCTGCACTCCCAGCACATAGGGCACAAAGTAGAACAGCGCGCCCAGGCCCAGGAGCAACGTCGTCAGCTGAAAAGCGCGCAGGTTATGGTCGGGGTCGCCCGCCAGCTTGATCAAGAGGACACCGAAAAGGCAGGCCGCGGCCAATCCCCCGGTCAGGGGCAGCGGGTCGGTGACCACCACATCGGGGAAGAAGAACATAAAGCTCATAATCACCCCTGAGATAATCAGTAGATCGCGCAAGGCGACGTAGATCAGCCAGAGCAAATCCGCGCCCAACCGCAGCGTAAAACGATCGATCATATCCAGGATATAGGGCCGCCCCAGGTGCAGGCCCAGGATGGCCAACCAGATGATGGGTAGCGTAGCGGCCAGGGTTCCCTCCAGGAACTGTTCACCACCGGCTCCGATACCACTCACGATGGCTTGGGTTAATTGATCGGGAGTCATTGCATTCTCTCCTTGCTTTCTCCAGGGGATCGTTTTCTGATCCCCTGCACTTCTTTCGCGAAAGGGCCTCATTGACCCCTGTTGCTTGCGCTCAGCGCGCTTGCGGGCGTCTCAGCTGTCTCAGGCATTACTCGAATACTTGGACAGAGATACGCCAGATCGCAGCGCAAGCAACGGCTGGCCTCGCGGCGAGCCTGGTCCTCGGTGAAGCCCAGGGCGAATTCCAGCGAACGGGAACTGGCCGCGTCACGCTTGCGCAGCGGCATCACCGCGCGCGGGGTCGGACGCAGGTCCAGCATAATCCTGCCATCAGGAGGGAGCGTTGAGGCCGTCTGGAACTCGTCTTCGGGCATTTCTGTCACGCTACTTGGCGCCATCTTGCGCAGATACGCGTGGATCGACCAGGCGGCTTTCCTGCCGTGCGCCGCAGCGTGAATAATGTCGGTAGGTCCAGAGGTGACATCCCCGGCGGCAAACACGCCGGGAGCGCCGGTCGCCAGCGTGGTTGGATTGATCAAGAGACCACCCCAGGGTGCGACACCCACGCTGGTGCCCTCCGGCAGAAACGAGGGGTCGGGCGCTTCACCCACCGCAACCAGCACTGTCTCCACCTGGAGATCAAACTCGGTGCCCAGCACCGGTTCTGGTCTGCGCCTGCCCTGGGCGTCTGGCTCACCGAGCATTGTTCGCTGACAGCGCACTGCGCGCAGTTTTCCTTCCGCTCCCAGCAGTTGGATCGGAGCGACCAGTTCCTGCAACTCAATGCCTTCCTCCAAAGCGGCCCGCACTTCCTCGATCTGCGCTGGCATCTGGAGGCGGGTGCGCCGGTAGAGGATCGAGACGTGCTGTGCGCCAGCGCGCAAAGCCGAGCGTGCCGCATCCAGCGCGGTGCTGCCACCACCAACGACGGCCACGTTGCCGGAGAGCGTGGCGTCCGGATTCAGATTAAACTCTTTCAGGAACGTCGTGGCTGGAATGACCCCCGCCCAGACCTGTTCTCCGACAATGCCCAGGCTCTGGCTGCGCTGCGCCCCAACCGCCAGCAACACGGCGTCAAACTCCTGCTGGAGCTGCATCAAAGAGATATCGCGTCCAATTGCCATGTTGAGGCGAATCGTGACCCCAAGCTCGCGAATGGCGTCGATATCGCGACCCAGTTCCGCGCGTGGCAGGCGATACTCCGGAATGCCGATCGCCATCATACCGCCCGCGACAGGCATGGCATCAAAGATGGTCACCGGGTAGCCGCGCCGGGCCAGGTAATAGGCGGCAGAAAGCCCGGTGGGTCCCGCGCCCACAATCGCCACGCTCTCGCTCCGTTTCTCTTTCGGCGGCGGGATGACGCGTTTGCCCGGGCTTCCATGATCGGTTGCAAAACGCTTGAGGTCGCGGATCGCGATGGGGAGATCGAACTCACCGCGCCGGCAGGCATCTTCGCAGGGGGCGGTACACACTCGGCCGCAAATCGCCGGAAAAGGATTGGGTTCCGAGGCCACACGCAGCGCCTCATCATAGCATCCCTCGGCAATCAGGCTAACGTAGAGGCCGGCGTTGGTCCCAACGGGGCAGGCAGCCTGGCAGGGAGCGCGCAGGTCTTCCTTGCGCTCGCCGAGCCAACTGCGCCAGCTTTGCCAGGTTGCCAGGCGCTCGGCCACATGCCAGGCACGCCCCTCGCCCCAGGGCGTCTCCCCTGGCTCTTCCGGTGCTGCGCGGGTATAGGCATCCAGCGGCAGCCAGCCGCTCTCTGCAGGTAAGTAGGAAAGCGGACCGCGCCGGGCGTAGGTGAGTTCCTGCACGCTGCTTTCAATCGTAATGGCATTGGTTGGGCATTCCTGTGCGCAGACCTGGCAGCCCACACAGGCAGCAACCTGGACGGGCGCCAGCATCATCCAAGCGCGTGATGCTCCCGCGCCGGGAATAGGACTCAGCAGGTCGTCAGGGCTTCCCGGCTCTCCCGAACCTGTTGGGCGAGTCATATCCAGGCAGCGCACGGGGCACAGGTCCATACAAATACCACAATTAATGCAGGTTTCTCGGTTGACGTGGAAACGATAGGCCATGCCCACCTCCTTTTGGAAACCAGCCCTGTCAGGATTGAGGGATCCCGACCGGACTGCTCTCAGCTTTTGGAAACACATTCTAGTGTATTTCTCTTGGAGAGATCATAAGCCGAGCAAGTCACAATCCCATCACAAACGAGGGGGAATCACACACAACGTCATCACAATGAGAGAGACGAGGTTAGAAGTGGTGGCGCGGGTTTTCACACCGAGTAGTTGACTAGAGCAGATGCATCCCAGGGAAGGAGCAAGTTATGCTGCCTTGACCGCCGCGACCAGTTTGGTCAACGACTCCCTGGCATCCCGAAGAGCATGAGGATTCGGGGATTATAAAACAGGTCGTTATCAATACTGGCAAACTCAGGGCGCATGGATTGTTTAAGAAACACGACGTTGCGCGACTGGTCTGCGTTGAGGATGGGCATGCCGTAGATATCGCTGCCAGGGTAGATCCGAGCCGCCGGGTTGACGCCATGCCGAGTGTTGTGTAAAGGTAGAGATAAATAACTTCAGTCCGAAAAGCTTAGGATCAGGAAACACCGCAAAAAGAAGCCAAAAACTCCCCTCTAACCCAGCATGGGAAACTAGGGAGTATGCCTCTTTTCTTTTCTATTAGCGTTTGATAAAGCTCTTTCCTCCTCTGCGGTTATGAAACAGGAATACGGGGCAAACGTATATCCTGCATCGTAGCCCACACAATCGTAAGACAACTGGTTTCGGTGGTAAAGGCATCAATCTGATCGGTCCGTTGCCGCACATTGCTGAAAAAGCTTTCAATGGCATTAGTGCTGCGAATATACCGATGCATTACTGGTGGAAAGGTATAAAACGTGGGGAGATGCTCTTCATCCTCACAGAGGCTGCGGATGGCTTCCGGATAGCGCTTCTGGTACTTGGCCTTGAAGGCGTTGAGTTGGAGCAGGGCGTCCTCTTGTTTCTCCTGTTTCCAGATGCCTCCGAGTTCTGTCGCGACCTCTTGCCGTTCGCGGTGGGGGATCGCATTGAGGGCATTGCGCTGTTTATGCACGAGACAGCGCTGCCGCGGGGTTGCCGTAAACAGTGAAGCTACGGCTGCCAGCAGCCCCTCATGCCCATCAGTCACGATCAGATCAATCTTGGTCACTCCCCGATTGCGCAAATCTTGTAACAGGCAACTCCAGCCATCTTTGTCTTCTTCCGCACACGCCCGTAACGCGAGTACTTCCTTGCTCCCTTCCAGGTCAACTCCTAAGGCCGTGAGAATGATCGTGGAATCGGTCTTGTCGCCATGACGCACGCGAAAATGGATGCCATCGAGGTAGAGGATGCGGTAATGGGCGAGCAGGGGACGCTCGCGCCAGGCTCTGGTTGAGTCGGCTCACGGCACTGGCACTGGGAGCCACGCCCATGAGCTTTTGGGCGACTTCGCCGACCTTGTGGGTGCTGGTCCCGGAAACAAACATCTGGGTGAGCCCGTCAGCCACCTGCTGTTCATAGCGCTGATATCGATCAAAGATTTGGGTAAAGAGCATTGGAAGACGATTCGCACCAACAACGTCAGCGAGCGCTTATTCGAGGAGGTCAAGCGTCGTTCCCACAAGATGGCAGCCGCTTTTCGCAACGAGGGGAGCTGGGTGCTGCTCTTCTACGCTGTCATTCGCAGTCTCAAGTTCCATACGCTCGCGATGCCAGCGGCATCATAGGAGCAACCAGGCTCGGAGATTTTACACAGAACTTGACATACTGCCCGAACCACCGCGTAGAACAGCAACAAACAACTGCCCTCGTTGCGGAAGGCCGCTCCCATTTTGTGTGAGCGCCGCTTGACCTCTTCAAAAAGCCGTTCGCTGACGTTGTTGGTGCGAATCGTCTTCCAGTGCTCCTTCGGAAAGGAGTAGAACGTGAGGCAGGCATCAAGATCGCGCCGCAAGCCAGCAACTGCCGTTGGGTAGATCTCCTGGTACTTCGCAATGAAGGCAGCGACCGCTTGATCGGCCTCCTGTTGGCTGTTCTGATAAAAAATCGCCTTCAATTCGGGCTCTACCTGCTCGCGTTGTTTGGTCGGCACGTACGAAAGCCCATTCTCAATCTTGTGGATGACGCAACGCTGCCGAGAGCTTTCGGCAAATTT
>Ga0209061_1001808_pt1 | contig 31698 bp, 30 predicted proteins | sample Coa_R1_10_FD_187157 | JGI IMG/M metagenome (GOLD analysis project Ga0209061, IMG submission 187157) | Surface soil microbial communities from Centralia Pennsylvania, which are recovering from an underground coalmine fire - Coalmine... | ecosystem: Environmental > Terrestrial > Soil >... | reverse complement strand
GTTGATGCCGTCCCCGACCATGATCGTGGGCGCGCGGGTGTGTTCCAGGCGGACGGCGTCGAGCTTCCCGGCGGGCGTGCGCTCGGCGAGCACCTCGTCCACGCCGATGACCGCGCCCACTGCGCCGGCCACGTCGGCGCGGTCGCCGGTGAGCATGACAACCCGGGTGATCCCGCCGTCGCGCAGCGCGCGGATGGTCCGGGCGGCGTCCGGGCGGACCGGGTCATCCAGCAGCAGGACCCCGGCGGGAACGCCGTCGACCGCGACGAAGACCGTGAGCGCGCCGTCCAGCCGGGCCCGCCACCGCGCCGCTTTCACCCAGGCCGGGCTGCCGGTCACCCCTGCCCACTCTGCCTTGCCCAGGGCCACCCGGCGGCCCGCGACCGGGCCGCGGATCCCGCGTCCGGCGACCTCCTCGGCCTGGTCCGGGAGCACCAGGTCGCAGCCGCGCCTGATGGCCGCGCTGACAACGGCGTCGGCCAGCACGTGCCGTGATACCTGGTCCAGGGACGCCGCCAGGCGCAGCACCTCGGCGGCGGGCAGCGGGCCGGCCGGGATCACGGCCGCCAGCGACGGGCGCCCGCTGGTCAGCGTCCCCGTCTTATCCAGCAGCAGCGTGGTGCACCGTGCCATGCGTTCGAGCGCGGCCCCTCCCTTGACCACCACCCCGCGCCGCGCCGCCACCGACAGCCCGGACACCCAGGCGACTGGCGCTGCAAGGATGAGCGGGCAGGGGGTGGCCACCACCAGCACCGCCACCGCGCGGCCCGGCCCGCCCAGCACCCACGCCGCCGCCGCCGTGGCCAGGGTCACCGCCAGGAACCACAGGGCGTAACGGTCAGCCAGCCGGACGAACGGCGCCTGCGCGGCCTCGGCCTGGGAAACCATGCGGACGATCCCGGCGTACGTGCTGTCGGCGGCGGCGGCCGCCGCCCGCAGGCTGAAAGGGCCGCCCGCGTTCACCACCCCGCTGCGGACCGGCTCGCCCGGCGACCGCTCGGCCGGGCGCGCCTCACCGGTCAGCGCCGACTCATCCAGGACAGCCGCCGTACCGGTCAGGGTGCCATCGACCGGCACGACATCCCCGGGCGCCACCAGCAGCACGTCACCGGGGACGACCGCCTCCAGCGGGACCGTCTCCAGGTGCTCCCCGCGGTACCGCCGGGCGGTTCTCGGGGCACGCTCCAGCAGGGCGTGCAGGTCGCGACGGGCCCGCCCGGCGGCCCATCCTTCCAGTGCCCGCCCGCTGGCCAGCATCACGCTGATCACCGCCCCGGCGAGCAGCTCGCCCACGGCGATGGCGCCGACGACCGCCAGCAGCGCGATGACGTCCACCCCGATCCGGCCGCGGCGAAGCGGCTCCGCCATCGCCCACAAGGCATATGCCACGCCGCACGCCCCGGTCGCCAGCCACGCGGCGTCCCCGGCACCGCCAGCCCCCGCCACGTGCAGCAATGCACCCATGGCCAGGCCCGCCACGGTAACAATCAGCAGCACGACCGCCACGTGCCGGGCCAGCCACGCACGCCCCGAGGTCACACGCTCAGCAGCCACGCCACCAAGTGTGGGTGTCAGCACCGGTACGCGGGCAGGGCCTATAGCCGTCGGCCGACGGGCCATTGGTCCCTCGCCGGGAGTAGCGGACTGGACCTGACATGAGCAGGAAACTGAGCGGGAAACTCCGTGTCAATCCGATCGGCTGCGCCGGCCGTTGACGTCCGGCCGGTGAGTGACGTCCCAGATCTGGGCCGGTACGACGCGGTGGTGCTTGGCAGCGCCGTCCACGGCGGGAGGTGGCTGCCGGCCGTGGCGCAGTTCGTGGACCGTCATGTGGCTGGTCTTCGCGAGCGCCCGGTGTGGCTGTTCAGCATCAGCACGCTCGGTGACCAGGAGAGCATGTTCCGGCCGCGGGTGGCGACGTGGCTGCGCGCGCTGCGCAAGGAGACGTCAGAAATCGCCAGCTTCCGGGCAGACGTAAGCCCGCGCGAGCACCGCAACTTCGCCGGGGCGATCGCCCGGTCCCACTGGTCGGCATCCGGGCGCGCCTTCTTCCGGGCCATGGGTGGCCGCTACGGCGACCACCGGAACTGGGCGGCAATCGAGGCGTGGGCCGACCGCATCGCCGCCCAGGCGCTCCCGGCCGCTGTCGCGCAAGGCCGCACGCCGCCGGGCGGGTGATCGAGGCGGTCTGGAAGCCCAGGTCCCGTCGGCGGGGCACCCCCTACCGGGAGGGCGGCACTTCCCTGCACCCGCCGCACACCCGCTGACCAGCAGACGGGAGCGGAGGAGCCGTGCCCGGCCTGGTTTGCTCACTGCACGTCCGGTCCAGCCGGTGCTGGCCCCGCCTGCGCTGGCCCTGCCGATGCCGATGGTGCTGCTTCCAGGTGCTTCTTCAGGCTGGTCCATATCCGCTGCTCCTGGCGGATCCCCAGCCAGGCGATCACCGGCCCCAGCAGCCGGAGGGCGCCCCTGGGCCGCACCTGTCCCAACCACCGCATTCGTGTGCCCACAGCGACGGGCTCGAACCTCAGCGTGTAGCTGATGTCAGCCTGGGCCATCGCTGTGGCGGTGACGAGCAGCGCCGGCCGGTCATAGCCGGTGCACTCGATCAGCATCTCCGCCGTACGCCCCATGGACACCACGGTCGAGCGGAACTGAGTTCCCTTCCTGACCGGCCCGGCGGTGATCTTCTCCGCCCGCACCATGCGCGGGTTGTACTGTGGCTCGTTGCCCTGGTCAGCCACGTAGTCGAACACCACATCCACGGGCTGGCCAATGACGATCTCGCCTTCAATCCTGGCCATGCCGTCCTCCCGCTCCGGATCTGCTCCTATCAGAGCCGACTGCAGGCGCGACAGGTAGAGGAAAAAGTCCCCGGCCTGCCTCGCCGCTGGGCGTGTCCCGACGGCTTTCCGAGCGCGGTGCTAAAGGACCTCTCAGTGAGTGACCTCTGGCCCTGCCAGGGCCTGTGCCCGGCCCGGGATGATGAAAGTGGAGGCAGTAGCTGAGTGAGCCGACGGAGGTGGATGCTGTGATCACGGTGAAAAACCCGCGTCGGCGCGGGCAGGAGAACATCGCTGCCAGGACGCCTGGTATGCCTGGCGTTCCCGGGCCGAGGGAGCAGCCTCCGCTCGCTTACGGGCCGGCGCTGTGGTCGCTGGCCAGTTGCGTTGCGAGCACCATGCGGCTACTGTGGCAGCGCCGCATCCACCTCCCCGCGGGACGGGTGGGGATGGGGCTGCGCTTCGCGGATGGCACATCGGCGCTGGTGTACCGGGAGACCGTCATCGACCGCGGCGCGACGCAGGACCCGTGCGTGCTGGTGGTGGAGTTCCGGCTGCGGGCAGTTCACGGCCGGGGGCACGCCGTTTTCCGCTGGGAGAGCCTGCTCAACACTCCGCTGTTCGCCGGCTTCCCCGGCCTGGTGTCGAAGCTGTGGCTGGCCAGCGACGAGCGCGGCCGGTACCGGGGCCTGTATGAGTGGGACGGTCCGCGACGGGCCGATCACTACGCGCGCGCCCTGTGGCGGGTGCTCGCGCTGGTTTCGGCGCGGGGCTCGATCCACTACATGGTGCTGCCCGGGCTGCGTCGTGACGAGCTCCTCAGGCAGCCGCAAATCCTGGCCGACGTCCTGCCGGCGGATGCGGCGGCATGGTGGCGCCTGGCCGGGGTCCCATGAACGGGCCGACGGGCATCTTGGTGGCCGGGGCGGGCCCGGCCGGGCTGGCCCTGGCCTTGCAGGCCCACGACCACGGCGCCGACGTGCGGATCATAGAGCGGCGGCAGGAGGCTTTCCGGCCTTCCCGCGCATTGATCCTGCACGCCCGCACGCTGGAGGTGCTGCGCCCGCTCGGCGTCACCCAGGCGCTGCTGGCCAGGGCAGACATCGCGCCGACGGCGGACCTGCACCTGGGCCGCCGGGTCATCCGGGTTAGGCTCGCCGATCTCGCGCTGCCCGACACGGCCTTCCCGCACCTGGCACTGATCCGGCAGTCAGATGTCGAGACGGTGCTCGCGCAGGCACTCGCCGACCGGGGGGTCGAGGTGGAACGCGGCACCGAACTGGCCGGGGCGCACGATGGCCCGGAGGGCGTGCGGGCCCTCCTGCGCTCGCGCGGCAAGATAGCCGAGGCCCTGTTCAGCTTCGTCGCCGGCTGCGACGGGCCCGCCAGCACCGTGCGGTCCCAGGCCGGCATCGGATGGCCCGGAGCACCCTACCCCGTGGAGGTCATCCTCGCTGACGCCGAACTCACCGATGATCTCGCCGATGATGGTGCCCACGTCGTGGCCGGGCGGCGCGGGCTGGTCTTCGCGTTCCGCCTCGGCGAGCAGGCGACCTGGCGGCTGCTCGCCACCCGGCCCGCCGGTGCCGGCCAGCTTCCTTTCGGGCAGCCCGGCCCATCGGTCCCGGCCGCTGAGCTGCAGGCACTCCTGGACGAGGCAGGCCTGGGTGCGCAGATCACCGAACTCGCGTGGTCCTCGCGGATCAGGCTGCAGCACCGCGTTGCCGACCGGTTCCGCCGGGGACGGCTATATCTGGCGGGGGACGCAGCCCATGCCTACTCCCCGGCCACCGGCCAGGGGATGAACGCCGCCATCCAGGATACGGCCAACCTCGGCTGGAAGCTCGCGTTCGCAGCACCGCAACCAGGCAGCGCCGCCCTGCTCGGCTCCTACGATCGCGAACGCCGGCCGGTGGCACGCCAGGTGCTCGCGATGACGCACCTGGCGTTTTGGGGCGAAGCTGCTACCGGCCATCTCCCGGCGCTGCTGCGCGGCACGCTAGCGCCGCTCGCCGCCCCGGCCGTGCCGGCCCTCATGGGGCGCCGCCGCCTGGTCGCCGGGGGAATCCGGGTGCTGTCGCAGTTGCGGGTGAGCTACCGCGGCAGCCCGCTGTCGGTGGAGGGAACGCCACGCCCGGGCGGCGGGCCTCGCGCGGGGGACCGGCTGCCCGATCAGACCGTCAGCTCCGCCGGGCGCAGCATCCGGCTGCACGAGCTGCTCGCCCGGCCAGGCGTGCACGTGCTCCTGGACCGCGACGCGGACCAGCCCGGCATCCTGCCGCGGGGCCCGCTGGTCCACATCCACCGCCTCACCAGCACTCCGGGCCGCGGCCTGATCGCCGTCCGCCCGGACGGCTACATCGGCTTTCGCTGCCAGACCGCCGAGGCCAGCCAGCTAGCCGCCTGGCTCAACCTGATCAGGGTGCCGGCAGCGGCATTCGCCTGCACGATGCCGCAGCACGAGCGTATGTAGTGTGAACCGGAATCGGCGCAGCTGGCCCGTGGAGTGAAGCTCATGGGTTTCTGGCGCCTGGTCCTGCAGGCGACAACAGGAAATGTGTCACCGCGGCGACAATACGGCTAGCTGCCGCGCGATTCCCTCGGCCCACTGCCTGATCTCTGCCCAGTCACGGAAGTCCCCCTGCAAGCCGCGGAACATCATGAGCGCGGCCCGCTGCGGGAGGCTATCGCCGTGGTTCGTGCCCGGTGCCCGGAGTCCCCCGAAGCCGGGACATTGGTCCCTGGCATCTTGCCGCCGGACGCGGTGCACTTGAAGTGACGGGAAGGGCCCGGGCAGGCCGTGGAGTAACGGGGATATCCGGTAAGGAACAGTCACGCGCACCGCGCAATCGGGGTCCGCGAGAGGCGGAACAAGGGCCCTCCCGTCCTTTGCTTCCTTTGCTTCCTGCACGCCACGGATCTTTCCGCATCTGGTGCTGCACGGCAGGCAGCGACCTTGTCCTTGATGGCGGCCTGGGAACGGCATCAGGGACGCCGGTGATGACGCCAGGTCATGCGGGACCAATGGCCTTTACGAGCGGGTCTCACGTCCTCCGCATCGGGGCCGTTCACCCATGGCGCTACGCGCCAGGGCACCGTGAACTGAAGGTAGGAAACGGCATCCGGGAAGGGGGTGGCCGCGATGAGCGCGATGGTGCGGGACGTGATGACGGCCCGGGTGGTGGCCGTGCGGAAGGACGCGCCGGTCAAGGAGATGGTGGCCCGGCTGCGTGAGTACCGGGTGAGCGCGTTCCCGGTTATCGACGAGGACAACATCGTCGTAGGCGTGGTGTCGGAGGCGGACCTGCTGGCCAAGCAGGCGCTCGTCGCCGGGGAAACGGGCCGGTTTGGGCCGTTGTCCAGCCTGCTGCACCGCAAGCAGGAGTCGAAGATGCACGGGGTGACGGCAGGGGACCTGATGACCAGGCCGGCGGTGACCATCGGCCCGGACGCGCCGGCCGAGCGTGCGGCGCGCCTGATGCATGACCGTAAGGTCAAGCGTCTTCCCGTGGTTGACGGCGGCGGGCACCTGGTCGGGATCATCAGCCGCACCGACGTGCTGAGCGTGTTCAGCCGGCCGGACGAGGACATCCGGCGCGACATCACCACCATGATCTCGGACAAGCTGCTCATGGACCCGTCCCCGTTCACGGTGACCGTGAAGGACGGCGTCGTGACCCTGGAAGGCCGCCCGGAGACCGCGACACTCGGCCGCATGCTCGCCGATGAGGCGCGGCACGTGGAAGGCGTGGTGGCCGTCCGCGACCGCCTCGCCTACCCGGCACCTGAATCGGTCCCCACCGTGGGCCCGCTCTACTGACTGGCCTGGCCGCAGGGACGTCCGGCTAGGCCCGGGGCTCTGTGCAGCCCGGGCACCCGGCGGCGGCCGGAACGAAGGAAGTGGTTTGCATGTCAGCGATCGCCCCACTGGCGAACGGGTACCCGCCGTCGGCCATGTCGGTGACGGGGCTCCTGGTCATGACCCTGGTCGTTGTGGCATCGTTGGCGGCGTGGCTGGGCCTGGTTTTTTACGCCGCGCGCCAGCCTCGCGGGAAGCGGGCGGAGCATGCCCGTGCCAGCCTGCCGGAAGGAACCGGGACGGGCACGGCGGAGCGCGAGGAGATCCCCGCGCAGCCAGCCGGCCAGGTTGCTGACACGGGACGCCCGGCCGGGAGGCAAGCGGCATGACCCTGATGCCGGCTGCCACCGCGGGCAGCGTATACGCCCTGCTAGCCGACGGGACGACGATCGAGATCAGGCCCGCGGGACCCGGGGATTTCGCCGCGGTCAAGGCCATGCACGAGGCGATGTCGCCCGGGAATGCCTACCTGCGTTTCTTCAGCCTCAGCCCGTTGTCCGCCGAACGTGAGGCGCAGCGCGTCTGCCGGCCGGCCGGGCCAGAGCACGCCGCGCTGCTCGCCTTGCGCGGCACGGAGATCGTGGGTGTGGCGACCTGCGAGATCACCAGCCCCGGCGACGTGGCCGAGATCGCGTTCGCTGTGGCCGACCACATGCACGGGCGGGGAGTCGCGACCCTGCTGCTCGAGCACCTGGTATCGCTGGCCAGAAGCCGGCACATCCGGGCCTTCACCGCCGAGACGCTGGCAGACAACACCGCGATGCTGAAGGTGTTCACCGATGCCGGGCTGCCGGTGCAGCGCCGGACGGCCGGTGGCGTGATCGAATGGACGTTCCCGCTGCCGGCAAGCGACGCGGGCGGGGCCAGCCAGCAACTCGACGCCTACCTGGAGGCGGTCGGCCGGCGGGAAAGCCACGCCGACGTGGAGAGCCTGCGCCCCCTGCTGCAGCCGGCCTCGGTGGCCGTGGTCGGCGCCAGCCGCCGGGCCGGGACCGTCGGCCGCGCCATCTTGCACAACATCATCACCGCGGGATACGCCGGGCGGGTGTATGCGGTCAACCCTCATGCGGCCCGCCTGGAGGGGGTGCCGTGCCTGCCGTCGGTGAGCGCCCTGCCCGAGGCGGTGGACCTGGCCGTGGTGGCGGTGCCGCCCGCGGCCGTGCCCGGCGTCGCCGCCGGCTGCGGCCAGCGCGGCGTGCGCGCCCTGGTCGTGATCACCTCCGGGCTGGAGGAACCGCAGGGTGCTGACCTGCTCGCCACCTGCCGGCGGCACGGGATGCGCCTGGCCGGCCCGAACTGCTTCGGCATCGCGGTGCCCGGCCTGGGCTTGGACGCGACCTTCGCCGCGCGCCACCCGGCGCCCGGCACCGTCGGGCTCGTGATGCAGTCCGGCGGTCTGGGCTTCGCCCTTGCCGATCACCTGTCCGGCCTGGGGCTCGGGATCTCCTCGTTCGTCTCGGTGGGCAACAAGTACGACGTGTCCAGCAACGACATGCTGGTGTGGTGGGAGCAGGACGGGCTGACGCGGCTGGCCGTGCTGTACCTGGAATCGTTCGGCAACCCGCGCAAGTTCGCCCGCACCGCACGCCGGGTCGGCCGGGCCACGCCGATCCTCACGGTGAACGCCGGGCGGTCGGCGGCCGGGCAGAACGCCGCCGCCTCCCACACCGCCGCGGTGACCACCCCGGTGGTCACCCGCGAGGCGCTGTTCGAGCAGGCCGGGATCATCGCCGCCGACAATCTCGGCGAGCTGCTGGATGTCACCGCCCTGCTGGCCACCCAGCCGGTCCCGGCCGGGCGCAGCGTCGCCGTCGTCTCCAACGTCGGCGGCGCCGGGGTGCTGGCGGCCGACGCCTGCACCGACCGCGGCCTGACCGTCCATGCCACCAGCGCGGGCACCCGGCGGAAGCTGCGCGCGGCCGCCCCGGCCGGAGCGGCGCTCACCGGCCCGGTGGACACCACCGCGGCAGTCACGACGGACCAGTTCCGGCAGTGCCTGGAGATCCTCGCCGCCGACGAGGGCGTGGACGCGGTGCTCGCGCTCGTGCTGCCGACCGCCGCAACCGGCGACCTGCTGGCGGCGATCCAGCACGCCGACGTCCGCGCACCACTTGCCGCGGTCGTGCTCGACCAGCGCGAAGCGGTCCGGATCCTTCCGCGCCCCGCCCGGCGGGCAGGTGCGGCGGACCAGGCTGGTTCCGTGCCGGCATACGCCTACCCCGAGGCAGCCGCGTGCGCGCTGGCGCGCGCCGCCACCTACGGCGCCTGGCGGGCCCGCCCGCCCGGGCGCGTCCCGGACCTGCGCGACGTCAGGGAGGACGACGCGCAGGTCCTGGTCCGGGCGTTCCTCGACCGCGTACCCGGCGGCGGCTGGCTGCCGCCTGGCGAGGCCGCTGAGCTGCTCGCCTGCTACGGGATACCGCTGACACCGTTGAGGCCGGTGGCCGGGGAGGAGGCCGCCGTCCGGACCGCCGCCGGCGCAGGGGGGCCGGTGGTGCTCAAGGCCGACGTCCCCGGACTGGTGCACAAAACCGACGCCGGAGCCGTGCGGCTGGACCTGCACACCGACGCCGAGGTCCGCCAGGCATACCGGTCGCTGCGGGAGACCTTCGGCGCCCGGCTGCGCCGGGTGCTGCTCCAGCCGATGATCACCGGCGGCACCGAGGTGATCATCGGCGTGACCCAGGAGCCGGCCTTCGGCCCGCTGGTGGTGTTCGGGCTCGGCGGCGTCGCCACCGACGTGCTCGCCGACCACACGGCGAAACTGTGCCCGCTGACCGACACCGACGCCGGCGAGCTGATCGGCTCGATCCGCGCCGCGCCGCTGCTGCTCGGCCACCGCGGCGCCCCCGCAGCCGACCTGGCCGCCCTGCGGGGGGTCCTGCTGCGCGTTTCCCGGCTGGCCGACAGCCTCCCCGAGGTGGCCGAACTCGACCTCAACCCGGTCATCGCCCGACCCGACGGGGTATTCGCCGTGGACGCCAGGGTCCGCCTCACGCCCGCCAAGCCGCAGGATCCCTTTCTGCGGAAACTGCGCTGAGCGCACGCCGCCCCGTCGCCGGGCAGGGTCAGCCGCGCCGGGAGGTGCACAACGATCACTGTGCGGCCGCTGCCACCACGATCCGTTCGGTGTCTGCCAGACGGCGGTGGGATCGCCGCCACCATCGGCCCAGGCCCGGGAGCCGCGGGACCTCGACACGGGCGTGTCCCCCGGGCATTCCCTCGTGCAGGGACCCACGGCTTCCCTGGGTGGTCCCTGGGCCCGTGGGTGGTCCCTGGGCCTGTGGGTGGTCCCTGGGCCCGTGGGTGGTCCCTGGGCCCGTCAGCCCTGGCAGGGAAGGACCTTGATCCCGGCCGCGGGCTGCGGGGGCTATCCGCGCAGCACCAGCCTGTGCTGCCTGCATCCGGTCAGGCAGACAGCGAGTCCCAGCACGCCGACATCGCGCAGGGTCAGGTCGGAAAGCCCGCCGGTGACCATGAGCGAGATCACGATTTCGAGCAGCAGGACCGCTGCAGCCGCGGCCGCTGCGCGCGGTGCGATACCCGCGGCCAGGGCGACCGCGAGGACCAGCAGGACCCAGCCGTGCGCCAGGACCAGGACGATCGCGAGCGACGAGCCGGACGGCACGACGGGCACGTAGCCCGTCCACTGGCCGGGGCGGACGAGTTCGTGGTAGCCGAACCAGGCGAGCACGAGACCGAGCAGCACGCGGGAAACGGCCGGCATCCACTCCGCTGTGACGCCGCTGGCACGCCCGGCGGCCCGGTACAGGCGGGACTGCGGAGCCGCTGGCGCCGGGCCCACGGAACCGCGGTGTGCGGCGGTATCTGGCCGGGAGGGTGCCTGCTGGCCGACGGCGGGACGCGGGGACGCAGCGGCCGGGTCATGTGCCGCCCGCCGCGGTGACGGCGTCCTGCGCCGCTGGCTCACTGCACGATCCTTCCCTGCGCGTCGGTCACGATCAGACCGTCATCCCCGAGGTTGTAGTCGCTGTCGCCCGAGTCGTCGCCGAGGGTCGTCTCCACCACATACACCTTCGCGCCGCCCCGGTAGGTGTGCGCGGTCGGCGGCTGCCCGTTCGCGCCCGCCCTGACGGTGATGCCGCCGCTTTGGCGGCTGACCGAGATCGCCAGCCCGGTCATCGCCTGCCGGGCGGCCGTCCCGGGGGTTCCCGGCCACACCTGGTAGGCGTAGGAGGCGTACGGCTCAGAACGCAGCAGCGGACCCGTCCCGCCGGGTGACGGTGCGGCCGTGCCACTGGGAGCCGGCGAGGCTGCCGTGCCAGGGCTGGCGGACGGCCGGGGCCCGGCGGTGCGGTGCGGGGGAGCGGTGGCGCTCCGGGCGCCCAGTCCCCCGGCCGCGGAGGCAGCCAGCCCCGTACGACGCGCCGACCAGCCGTGCATGCCCAGAATCAGCCCGGCGATGCCGGCGGCAGCCAGCAATGCCAGGCCGCGAATCCCCACGGGTCCTGCCTTCATCCTCACAGGGCACCCCCTCCGGTGTGCTGGAAGCTGCGGTCGATCGCCCGCACGGCGGGTCCGGAGCCGCCGCCGGCTACGGCTGGCCACTTCAGTGTGCGAGATGCTGCCACGGGACCGCCAGGTGCAAGGTGGCCGTGGCCACGGCCAGGCCGGACGCCAGCGCCACCGCGACCGCCGTCCAGCGCGCGGCACGGCCGGCGGGCTGCGGCGGGGCGCCTGCCCCGTCCCGCCAGGGGCGGGCGGCGGCGTGCGAACCGGGACGGTACCTCCAGTCGGCAGCGGCCAGGCCAGGAACGCGCCATATGTAGGTCAGGACGTGAACGGTCATCACGAGGAACCAGATGACAAAGCTGGCCTTGTGCGCCAAGAGCAGTTCCCCGGCCCCCGGGCCTGCGACGGCGAGCCCTGCGCCGGTGCCGATGACACCCAGGCTGGACAGCAGGACGAACGGCCCTGCGATCCTCGGCAACGGGGCAGGTGGCCCCTTCTCCCGGTACTGCGGCGAGCCCGTGTAGTAGCGGGCGAAGCGGTAGAGGACCGACCCCGACTTCAGCAGGACCGGCCCGGCGGCCAGCATGCCGACGAAGAAGTGCACAGGCAGCAGTGGCCGGAGGAACACGATGGTGACACCTTCGGCGGCCAGCAGCACCAGCAGCACCGCGCCCGTGATGGCGGTGAGGCGCTCGTTGCCGTCAGCGCCGGAAATCCGCGGGCGCACCAGGCGGTGAGCAGGCCCGGCAGTTGCCGCGAAGCCGCGCGCCGCCGCGCCGCGAGAACGGGCCCCAGAAGAGCTGGCGGCATGACGCGGGCCCGCAGCCGCAGGCCGCACGCGCGCATCGCTTGCGTGCCCCTCCACCGGACGTCCTCCGCATGCATCCGAAGCCTGCACCAGCCGGCTATGCGGTCACCATCACTCAGGAGTCTGCCGGGCAGCTTGCTAAGAACTCACTCAGGATCGTCGGGGAAACCGTTCAGGGCGGCCGGCAGGCCCGCTCTTCAGGGGAGCATGTACCTGACCCCTCAAAGGAAGCATGCACCTGACGTGACTACCGCACCTATCCGTTCTTGTGGCATCGCGGCATCCCGCGGCCGGAGGGCCGCCATCGTCGTCATCGCCGCCATCAGCCTCGCCGTGACCTCCTGCTCGGCCGGTCACGGCGCCGCCGCGCCGTCCGGCGGCCACGCGCTGCCAGGCGATCATGCGGCATCCGGCAGCCACACGCCGCGAAGGCCAGCGCCGCCCCTGGATGCGAGCATCGCCGCGGGGTTGCTGCCGGCTCCGGTGTCCCGGCCGGTGGTGTTGCCGGACGGCCGTGACCTGGTGATCGCTGGGGGCCTGGACAGTGCGGGCCAGTCAAGTGCGGGCGTGTTCCGCCTCGACCCGGTGTCCGGCGCCATGTCGCAGCTTGGTTCCCTGCCGCAGGCCACGCATGATGCGGCTGGTGCGGTGATCGGCGGCGCGGACGTAGTGTTCGGCGGGGGGACGGTGGCGAGCACGGCGAGTGTGCAGGCGTGGCAGCCAGGGTCCGGTGCACGGCTGATCGGCCGCCTGCCGGCGCCGCGGTCCGATCTGGCGGCTGCGACCGTCGGCGGGACCACCTACCTGGTGGGCGGTTACGACGGGACCCGCTGGTCACCGTCGGTGCTGGCCACGACAGGCGGCACCCGGTTCCGGGTGGCGGCCCGTCTTCGCGTGCCGGTCCGCTACCCGGCCGTCGCGGCGATCGGCGGGCAGATCATCGTCGCTGGCGGCCTGGCCCGCACCGGAGACGTGCGGGCAATCCAGGAGATCGACCCGGCGACAGGCCATGTCACGGTGATCGGCAGCCTGCCGGTCCCGCTGGCCCACGCCGCCGCGCTGGTCATCGGCGGGTACCTGTATGTTGCGGGCGGGCAGACCAGGACAGCGTCCAGCGACAGGATCTGGGCCGTCGACCCGGCGACCGGCAAGGTCACCCCGGCGGGGATCTTGCCGATGGGGATGTCGGACGCGGGCGCGGCCGCGGTTGGCGGGGCCGGGTACCTGGTGGGCGGCACCAGCACGTCGGCCCTCGACTCGGTGGTCGTGCTGCGGCCTGCCAGCGGCAGCGCGGCACAGGCCGCCGCCGGGTTCCCGTTCTCCGGGCGGCTGCTGATCGCCGACCGGGGCAACGACCGGCTGCTGCTTGTCAACACGGCCAAGAAGGTGCTGTGGCGGTATCCGTCGCCTGCCGCGCCCCCGCCGCCCGGCGGGTTCTACTTCCCCGACGACGCCTTCTTCATCCACCACGGCACCGGGATCATCACCAACGAGGAGGACAACAACGACATCACCGAGATCGGCTTCCCGTCGGGGAAGGTGCTCTGGCAGTACGGGCATCCCGGCAAGGCCGGCGCGGCGCCCGGCTACCTCCACCAGCCCGACGACGCCTACCTGCTCAAAAACGGCGACATCACCGTCGCCGACGCCCTGAACTGCCGGGTGCTGATCATCACCCCGGGCAAGCGGGTGACCGGCCAGATCGGCACCAACGGCGCCTGCGTGCACCAGCCCCCGGCTGACCTCGGCTACCCGAACGGTGACACCCCCCTGCCCAACGGGAACCTGCTCATCTCGGAGATCGACGGATCCTGGGTGTCGGAATACACCCGCACCGGGCACCTGGCCTGGAGCGTCCACCTGCCGATCGCCTACCCCTCCGACCCGCAGCAGATCGGCCCCGACCGGTACCTCATCGCCGACTACGCCCGGCCCGGCGGTCTGTACGAGTTCACACGGTCCGGGAAGATCCTGTGGCACTACGCCCCGGCCTCCGGGCCCGGCATGCTGGACCACCCCAGCCTGGCCGAGCGGCTGCCCAGCGGCCTGATCTGTGTCAACGACGACTACAACGACCGGGTGGTGATCATCAACCCCGCCACCGCCCGGATCGTCTGGCAGTACGGCCGCACCGCCCACCCCGGCACCGCACCCGGGCTGCTGAACATACCCGACGGCTTCGATCTCCTGGCCCCGAACAACACCACGCCCACCCACCCCAACACCGGCTGACGGTACCCCTTTTCCTCTCCCGGGCCTGCATGCTCCTTGAGCGCGGCCAGGCCGGGCACAGGCCCGGGTGTGACGCTGACAGGGCGGAACTCACCGCCTGCTGCGGTCAGCAGGACCCGTAACCGCAGCACCCGGCTGGGTGCCCCCACTCGGTACGGCTCTGGTCGCTGGCCAGCCCTACCCTCCTGGGTAGCTGATCCGCGCGGGTCCCGGCGGATCGGGCCGGCTCGCTGGCCGCGTGCCGGCAGGTGACGCGGCCACTGCTTATCAGCACGAGACGCCACCGGTGACGGCCGGGGCAGGGCCAGCGGAACCGGGCACCGGCCGTCAGGTCATGCCACCATGGCCGTCGCCGGGATCGCTTTCGGCCGGCACGATCCGGGCGTAGGGCCCGGGAAACACCAGCGCGATGTGACCATCGGCCAGCCACCTGACGACGTACGGAGGTGACCCGTCGCGGTCGCGTGATCCGAGGATCACGGCCACCCGGGCGTCATCCCCGCCATCCACCACCAGCCGGTCACCTGGTAGAGCTTTCATCGGACCTCCCCGCCCGGCCGTCCGGCGCCGTGCGCTGCGGGACACGCCTCTTCGCCGGAATGGTTCCTGCTTCCAGTCCACGGCGCCCGGGTGCGTCACGTCATGGGTAAACGTCCCCGGTGCGGGAGACGGAGGGCCCCTGTATGCGGGATAGTGGTCCCAGCGGGCCCGGCGTCAGCGGCCGCGTTCGCGTGAAGCGGCCCAGGACCCGTCATCCGGCCACGGTAGCGGTGGTCCGTGCCGCGCTCGCGGAGGGCGCGGCTGCCGGTAGTTCAGGGGAGGTTCAGATCCGCCACGACGGGCGCGTGATCGGAGGGCGCAGGGCCCTTACGGGCCTCGCGATCCACGTAGGCGTCAGTGACCTGCCGGGCGAGGGGTTGGCTGGCGAGCACTAGGTCGATGCGCATGCCCATGCCACGGTGGAACATCCCCGCCCGGTAATCCCAGTAGGTGAACGGGCGGCCCTTGAGCGCTCGCGGACGGACATCGGTAAGGCCGAGCCGCAGCAGCGCGGCCAGCGCCTCACGCTCGGCCGGGCTCACATGCGTGGCGCCGGCGAACGCAGCCAGGTCCCGGGCCATTGCGGCGGCTGCGGCCACGTTGCACCCGGCTTGTTTGTGTGCGGCGTCGACCGCGAGAACGATGGTTCTGTTCATGACTGTCCCTTCCTTGCCGGACGCCATCCGACGGCGCAGGCGGGCGCCGTATTCACTGGCTGGCCGGTACCGTCAGCGGCTCAGTCATCCCGGGTGCTGGCTTCGCCGCCGGTGCGTGCTCGCGGCCGGGTGAACCGCCGTCATCCACGCCGCCGGTGAGGAGCAACGCGGCGCCGGTGAGCGCTTCCAGGTGCTTTTCCAGCTCGCGCACCTGGCCTTCCAGCCCTCGTATCCGGCTCTCCAGCTCGCGGCTGTGCACCCCCAGGTCATGCACCTGGGCCGTCAGCTCGTGACCTCGCATCCGCAGGTCAGTAGTCTGCGTCACCAGTTCGCTGCCGCGCGCCTCCATCGCGGCGATCCGGGCCTCCAGCCGGAGAACGTGCGCTTCGAGCGTCGCGGCCCGCGGCTCACCCAGCCGTGGCCCGATCTGCCGTGACATGAGCTCATCACCTGTCCTTCGTTCCCGGCCCATCCCGAGCCGGTAGCACGTGTCCTTTACCGTGAGCTCATCACGCACGGCGGTGGCCGTGCACGGTCAGAAGGCCCGTATTCGTGCGCCATAGGTCTCCTCCCGCCGGTAGCACGCCGGGAGACGAAGGTCCTCCAGGGTTGGTGACCTTGATCTCTGCCGGCGCGCCGGTGCGCCACGCATGGTCGGGTGGTCAGCTATCCCGCGTGGCCCGGTTCCGCCGGGCAGCCGGAGGGCGCGATGAGAGATCTCCTCATGGCCGGCCCTGCTCCTGCCGTCAACCTCGATCAGCCGGGCACCTACCTGCACTGGCCGGTCTTCACAGTCTCCGAGGCGAACCTCGTGCTGACCGCCGTGATGGTGGTTTCTTCGGCGCGGCGCTCCTGCTGTCGTTCCCCGGGCACGGCCGCCGCCGCAACGGCGGTGCGGCGGCCCCGGCGGCGACAGAGGGTGCTGGGCAGCCCGCAGACGCCGACGCCCGGCATAGCGCAGAACCGGTAGCGGCGCCCGGCGACGGCCGCACGGCCGTCGGCGAGGAGACGCGGCCCGCAGTCGCCGCCACGCGGCCCGTCACGGCCCCGGCGCCGCCGGTCACCGTGCAAAGCTGGGCGAAGGCCGCCCCCGCCGATTTCCTCGGCACCGCGGCCAGCGAGCTGACTGCCGCAGCGGTCTCATGCCACCACGGTCTGAGGCGCCATGGCGCCAGGCATGACGTCAGGCCCCAGACGGGGACTGGCGTCAGTCCAGGGCTGCAGGTCCCGCCAGGTGTCCCTGGATCCAGATTGTCCCAGGATCCAGATGCGGGAATCCAGATGTGGCTGGTCTTCCCCGTGGAGCGGCACGAGAGGTAGCGGCCACCCTCGAGCCGCAGCTCATGGTCGCCACCTGCAGGTCATGGCCGCCGCGCCCGAGCGCGCCGAACCGCAGCCCGTCGCGGGCGAGGCCGGTACCCGCATCCAGGCCGCCTACGGCGCTCTCGCCGCGTGACGCCTGGTCTTGCTGCTGCCGCGTGATCACGCGGTGGCGGTGTGCACGAGGTCGACCCGGGTCACGCCGGGAACCGTGCGCGCGAGCGTGTCCGCCAGGCGCTCGGCACGCTCGGTCCCCTGCCCGTACAGCCGCACGACGCCGTCCCGGACGGTGACCTCCCAGGCGGGGCCGTCTTTGCCGTACTCTTCCAGCAGCTCCAGCACGTCTGCCCTGATCCGTTCATCGGACCTGGCCAGCACGCCCATAAGGTCGCGCCGGCTCACGACGCCCACGAGCTTTTCGCCGCGCAGCACCGGAACGCTTTTGATCCCCGTGGTCATCATCACCTCGGCCACCTCGGCCGCGTCGGCCGTCTCGGTCACGGTGATCACCCGCGATGTCATGACCTCACTGACCCGGCGCGGTGGCGCCTCGGCGGGGGTGGGCGCTGGGCTGAGGAAGGCGCGAGGGTCGGCCTCGAACTGCCCGCGCAGCAAGTCCATCTCGCTGACAATGCCCACCACGCGCCCCGACGCGCCGACCACGGGAGCGGCGGTGATGTTGTGCTCGTAAAGCAGCCGGATCGCCTGCCTGATGGTCACGTTGCGCGGCACCGTGACGACCGGCGTCGTCATCACTTCTCCTGCCAGCACGTCGGCCTGCCTTTCCCCGCCGTGCCCGCGGTGCGCGGGCCTTGCTGCTTTCATGCCACCGCATGGCCCGGCCGGCGGGCAGGGGCGTGTGTCGCACGGCCCGGGGACCTTCGTCCCCCGCCCTAGAGCGCGGCCTCCCAGGCCCCCGGGCCGGATCACAGCCGCCCGGCCCCCCATGCCAGCCCGCCAGCAGCCAGCGGCTGAAGGCTCCTGCCGCACCGCGTTGCCGGTCAGAGCTGGCCGCCGACGAGGATGGCCAGGTCGGCGAGCCGGCACGCGTAACCCCACTCGTTGTCGTACCAGCCGAACACCTTGGCCAGGGTGCCGCCGGCCAGGGTGAGCGCGGAGTCGAACACGCACGAGGCCGGGTCGCCGATGATGTCGCGGGAGACGATCGGGTCGGTGCTGTAGCGCAGGATGTCCGCCATGGGGCCCGTGGCGGCCTCGCGGAACGCGTCGTTGACCTCCTCGGCCTGCACGTGGACGGCGAGCTGGGCCGCCAGGTCGGTGAGGGAGCCGTCCTCCACAGGCACCCGGACGGCGACCCCGTCCAGCAGCCCGGCCAGTTCGGGGATGACCTCGCCGGTGGTGCGTGCGGCGCCGGTGGTGGTGGGGATGATGCTGGCGGCCGCCGACCGCGCGCGGCGCAGGTCCTTGTGCGGGCCATCCAGCAGCATCTGGTCGCCGGTGTAGGCGTGCACCGCGGTGATGGAGGCCGCGACGATGCCGAAGGAGTCGTTGAGCACCTTGGCCATCGGTGCCACGCAGTTGGTGGTGCAGGAGGCGGCCGAGATCACGTCATGGCGCCGTGGATCGTAGGCGGCCTGGTTGACGCCCATGACGACGGTCAGGTCGGCGTCCTTGCCGGGCGCGGAGATCAGCACCTTCTTCGCGCCGCCCGCCAGGTGCCGCGCGGCCTGGCCGCGGGCGCGGAACTTACCGGTCGCCTCGATGACGACGTCCGCGCCGTAGCTGCCCCAGTCAATCTCACCCGGCTGCTGGCCGCTCAGCACCGCGATCTTGTGCCCGTCCATCATCAGGGCATCGCTGGTATAGTCGACCGGGCGGCCGAACATGTAGTCGACCGGGCGGCCGGACCGGCCGTAGGTGGAGTCGAACTCCAGCAGGTAGGCCAGCGTGCGGGCGTCGGTGATGTCGTTGACCGCTGCGATCTCGATGTCACGCAACTCAGCGGCGCGGCGGGCGAACGCGCGCCCGATCCGGCCGAACCCGTTGATTCCCACCCTCGTTGTCATTGGGGTGCTCCTTACCTCTCCCCGCCTGGCGTTCCAGTCTCCGCACTTTCACGGTGCCGCGCGGCTGGCCGCCTCGCCCACAGGCGTTCGGCACCCAGGACCAGGCCCTTGGTCCTGATACCGCGCCGCTGCGCTCCGGCACCGACGGCCTGGGTGCGGGAGGCCGCTGGCATATCGAGGAATACATCCAGCAGGCGAGGGGGCGAGGCCGGGCTCAGCCAGTACCAGGCCCGGCTGTGCCGCCACCGGCAGCGCGGCTACCTGGCCGGTCTATGTGCCGTTGCGGTGGTACTGGCTTCGTTGCATCAGGGCTGCAGCCCAGGCCGGCTCCATCGCCGGGAGGTGGCTCGCCCTCGCCCGGCCGCTGTAATCCCGACGCTACGAGATCAGTAAGCGCTGTCCGCGGCAACGAGCCCCCCGGTCACAACGACGCGGCCGGGGGTTTGTGCCTGCCTGGCCGGCGGCTGCGCCTGCCCGGCTCTGACCAGCGGAAACGCACGAAGATCCGGCCGAAGTTCTTCGGGTCCTTCTCGATGCGGTACGTGGCAGGAGGACGGTTCTTGTCGAGGAACCGCAGCACGCGCTTCTTGAGCTGACCGGACCCCTTGCCCGGGATGATCTCGACGACCGGCGCCTTCTTCGCGACAGCCTCGTCGATGATGGCGCGCAGCGCGCGGTCGATCTCGCCGCCCCGGTTGTAGATGTCGTGCAGGTCCAGCTTGAGCTTCATGAGTGTGCCTCCCGCTGCGGGATAACCTCGACGGTACGGCAGTGTCCACGGTGAGGAGGCGGAGCGGATGCTCTTCGGCGACGAGCACGTCAGGCGTTACGAGGAGACGAACGGCGCGGAAGGCCACGACTGGCAGGGCACGACGACCCTGATCCTGACCACCACGGGCCGCAGGACCGGTAAGCAGCACCGCACCCCGCTGATCTACCGCAAGCGCGGCGGCAGCTACCTGGTCGTGGCCTCCAAGGGCGGCGCGGACACCCCGCCCGACTGGTACCTCAACCTGGTCGCCAGCCCCGAGGTGCAGGTCCAGGTGAAGGCCGACAAGTTCACCGCCCGCGCCAGGACGGCAACACCGCAGGAGAAGCCGGATATGTGGCGGCAGATGACGGAGACCTGGCCCGCCTATGACGAGTACCAGCAGAAGACGAAGCGGGACATCCCCGTGGTGGTCCTGGAGCCGGTTTCCGGTTAGGGCGCCGGCGTGCCGCCGGGCCATAGCTGCGCGAGGATCTTCGCCACGGTAGCGCCTGGCTGGCCCTCGGGTGTGACCACGAGGACGTGCTCGCCCGGCTGCGGCGGCTCGAGGTCGGCGAGCTGGCTGTCGAGCAGGGCAGCGGGGAAGAAATGGCCGTGCCGTCCGGCCAGTCTCCTGACGAGCGTGTCGCGGTCCGCGAGCAGGAAGACCATCCGCGCTTCGGGCCGGCCGCCGAGCAGCGTGTCGCGGTATGAACGCCTGAGTGCCGAGCAGGTGACAACCGCGGGCTCACCGGCCGCGATCCGTTCGTCCATCCATGCGGCGATGGCCCGCAGCCAGGGCTCGCGGTCGGCGTCGGTGAGGGGGATCCCGGCGCGCATCTTGGCGATGTTGGCGGCAGGGTGAAACGAGTCCGCGTCCGCGAACTCCCAGCCCAGGCGTCCGGCGAGCAGCGCCCCCACCGTGGTCTTGCCGCTGCCGGAGACGCCGCCGATTATCAAGATCATCCCGGCCCAGTCTACCGGCCGCGTCCCCCGCCAAGCGCGCTCCCTCGCCGGAGCAGCCGGCAGTCCGCAGCACCGGGGGGCCGCCCGTACCGGGGGTCGTCCGCAGCCGGGGTCCCGGCTGCGGGGCCTTTCTGCCCGGGCCGGGGCGGCTTTCCCCCGGGGCCCAGGGCCGTCACCAGCCGCCGCGCGCGTGCCGCCCGCCGGCGTCCTGCCCGGGTGCCGCGTGCCCGCTGGCATGCCGCCCATGCTGCTGGGCCGCGACCGCCCCGTGGTCCTGGCTGCCTGCCGCCTGGCCGCCACGGGGCTCCCAGCCCTGCGGCGGCGATCCCCCGGGTGGCTGGCCCTGCGGCGGGTCCCCGGACGGCGGGTAAGCCGACCATGGCCGTGCATGGCGTCCCCGTGCGGGTGCGTACGGAGTCTGAGCCCATGTGGGAGGCGCCGAGCCTGGCCGGCCGCGGACGTAACCATGATCCGCCCCGGAAGACCAGGTGGTGTGAGAAGGTGACGGCCGGGCGGCGGTCGCCGCAGCCGGCACCGCCTGGGCCGCGCGGTCCGCCGCGGGCTGCTCCGGCTGCGCTCCCTGCCGGGGGGTGTGACGCGTGACGGCCGGCGCCACCTCCGCCGAGGTAGGTGTTACGGGGGTCGCCTGCGTGGCGGAGGACGGCGTGAAGGTGGCGGTCCGCGACGGTCCGGATGCTCTCGCCGCCAGGACGCCGGCTGCGGCCGTCACGGTCGCGGCGACCGTGACCGTTCCTGTCGCTACGGTGATGGCTTTTTTGAAGCTGATCTCCTCCATGCGGGAGTAGACCGCGTCGCGCACGGCCGACGGCCCGTAAGCCCGCGGCGGCCCTCCGCGCTTCCTGTGTGCGCCGGGCCTGCCGGGCGTGACGGGGACGCGCCGCCGGCTGTCGAGGCGGTGACGCTCTCCGCTCATAACGGCGGTGGATGAGCCAGGCATACCACCGCACCCTACACGTGAAGATCACGTTATAAAGCCCAAACACCCGGAGAGTCCCGGATTTGGGTTGCTCTGCACCCTCAGGAGGCCGGATAGGGAGGCTAGCGGATCAGGGAGCCGACGGCGAGGGCGGCGAACAGCAGGGTCAGGTAGATGACCGACGCGTGGAACATGCGCATCGTTCGCGGCTGGCCGCCGCGCAGCGCGCGCAGGTGGAGCCGGTGCACCTCGTAGAGGAACCACCCGCCGAGCGCGGCAGCGGTCGCCCCGTAGACCGGGCCGGTGGCCAGCGGCCAGACGGCGACCGAGGCGAGGACCATGAGCCAGCTGTAGGCGACGCTCTCGGTGAGCACGCGGCGCAGTGGTGCCACCACGGGAAGCATCGGGACGTTGACGCTGGCGTAGTCGTCCCTGTATTTGACGGCGAGCGCCCAAAAGTGAGGGGGCTGCCAGAAGAAGACGACGAGGAAGAGCAGGAACGCCGGCCACGACAGCGAGCCCGTGGCGGTCGCCCACGCGATGGGCACCGGGGCGGCCCCGCAGATACCGCCCCACAGGGTGCTCTGCGGCGTGCGCCGCTTCAGCAGCAGGGTGTAGATCACGACGTAGTAGGCGATCGCGCCAGCGGTCAGGGCCGCGGCCAGCAGGTTGGCGGCCGCGGCGAACAGGGCCACGGAGATCACGCCAAGCGCGGTGCCGAACGTCAGCGCGGCACGCGGGGACACGGCATGCCGCACCAGCGGCCTCCCGCGGGTGCGGGCCATGACCTGGTCGATGTCCCGGTCGATGTAGCAGTTCAGCGCGTTCGCGCTCCCCGCGGCCATGGCACCGCCGATCACGACGACCGCCGCCTGCGCCGGCGGCGGCAGGCCGCGGTCGGCGAGGAACAGCACGGGCACCGCGGTGATCAGCAGCAGCTCGACGATCCTGGGCTTGCACAGCGCCACGTACGCGCGGACGACTCCGGTCAGCGATGACGTCCGTGACGCGGTACCGGGGCCGGGGCCGGCCCCGCGCGGGAGCGCGGCGCCGGGGCCGGGTGAGCTGATCTCGGGACCGGGCGCGAGCGGGGCTCGCCGGCTGTCGACGGCACTCAAGGACAACTGACCACCTTCCGGCCGGGAACGGCATGGCGCGGGCGGGCCCGCCGCGTGCCGGGGACGGGCCTGGGTGGCTCGCGGGCTCAAGGAGGGCCTGCCAGCCACGCAAAAGCCTACACGGCGTCGTAGTAGGTGCCGCCTTGCCACCCGCCGCTGTTCCCGACCTCACACCCTCATTGCCCCGGCCGCTGGCGGTAAGGATCCGCCGGGCCGGTACCTACAGGCTCATCCGTGAACAGCGCTGTCTTCCTGATTGTCCTACACGTCCAGGCTTCTCACGGCTCCGGCCGGACACCCAGTAGAATGCGGTGTTTCCCGGTGCGAGACAGGGACTGTGCGCGCGGGGAACCGCGGGACCCTGCGGGCCGTGGCGCCGCAGGGCTGGCGCCCTGCGGCGCGGAACTGGCCGGGAAGGACGTGCGATGACCGAGGCGCGTGAGCCCGTGGACCTGACCGGGCGGCGGGTGCTCGTGACCGGCGGGGCCAGCGGGATCGGCGCGGCCTGCGCCAGGCGGTTCGCTGCGGCAGGCGCGCACGTGGTCGTGGCCGACCTGGATTCCGGCGGCGCGCAGCGGGTCGCGTCCGCGCTCGGCGGGGAGGCCAGGCCCGTCGACCTCGCCGACCCGGGTTTCGACGCGGCGGCGCTGGCCGGCGCTGCCGACATCATCGTGAACAACGCGGGTCTGCAGCATGTCTCGCCGGTCGAGGAGTTTCCCGAGGACAGGTTCCGGCTGCTGCTCGCCGTCATGCTGGAGGCGCCGTTCCGGCTCGTGCGCGCCGCCCTGCCGCACATGTACCGGCAGGGGTTCGGCCGTATCGTGAACATCTCCTCGGTGCACGGGCTCCGGGCGTCGGCGTTCAAGTGCGCCTACGTCGCCGCCAAGCACGGCCTTGAGGGGCTGTCGAAGACGATCGCGCTCGAAGGCGGCGGCCGCGGCGTCACATCCAACACGATCTGCCCCGCCTACGTGCGCACCCCGCTCGTCGAGGGCCAGATAGCGGACCAGGCGGCGGTCCACCGCATACCGCCGGAGGAGGTGGTGAGCCGCATCATGCTGACCGAGCCCGCGATCAAGCGGCTCGTCGAGCCGGACGAGGTCGCCGAACTGGCCGTCTACCTCTGCGGGCCGCATGCGTCGTTCGCCAACGGCGCTTCCTTCGTCCTGGACGGCGGCTGGACCGCCCGGTAACCGGGCGCGGCCAGGTCCCGCACGCGGCCGGCCCGCATGGGCCGGCGGGGTCGCGGCCCCCGCCACCACTGTTCGTCCGGCATCCTGCCGCCCCCAGCAGCTCGCGGACGGACCCATGTGCACCGCCGGGCAGGCCGGTGACCAGGTCATGGGCGCACCTGGGCCGGCTGCCGCGGGGCCGGCGGCTACCCGCGGGACGCGGCGACGATGCGGGTAGCCGACTCGACGATCGCGTGAAGCCGCGTGCCGTGCGCGCCGCGCCAGTACACCCGGCCGCACGCCGTGCAGCGCGAGAATTCCCGGTAGGTGCGGCGCGTACCGGGCAGGATCAGGTGCTCGACATCCGCCTTGCAGACGGGTGACAGCAGCCCGTTGCACACCACGCACCGGGTCCACGGCGACAGCGGTGGCGCGAACCGCGTCAGGACATCGCGAAGCTGGTCGCCGGGGCGCGCGCCGCGGACGTAGGCGCCCAGCCAGAGCTTCCTGCGGCACAGCAGCCCGCGGTCCTTGGTCAGCAGCACCCGCTGCTGCGTGTTCGCCTGGCCGATCAGCGCGTCGTCGTCACGGTCGTTCGCGTAGGCGGTATCGATCCCCAGCAGCCGGAGCCTGCGGGCCAGCGTTCCCAGGTGAACGTCGAGGACGAACCGCGGCGAGGGGATGTGCTGCGGGCGGTGCACCGCGCTGACGTCCACCACGTCGCCGGCGGCCGGCCGGTACCGGGGCGTCACCGGCCGGCCGCCCGCGGTCAGCCGGCCCACTTCGGTGAGGGGAACGCCGAGCGATTCGATCACGTGCCCGAGCGACGATGTCCCGTCGTGCGTCACGTGCACCTGCCCGCCCCGGTGCCGGGGCGGGAGGAACAGCCTCAGCCCTGCGGCGAAACGGACATCAAGCTCCGAGTTGCCCATGCATCCCAGCATGCCCGCGGGCGGGTGGCCTGGGCCGCCTGGCCTGGCTCGCGTCCCGCCGCCGGCCTGGCCTGGCTCGCGTCCGGCCCCGGCCTGGCTCGCGTCCCGGCCCCGGCCTGCCCGCCCGGGCTTTCCTCCCCTGGCCGCCATGCAGCCGCCGGGATGGCGGGACAGCAGGTCCTCGGCTTATGGGGGAGGTTTCCTGCTTCTCAGGAGAATGCAGGATCAGGAGGATGAAGGATAACGTCGGCCGGCCCGGGTAAGTGGACGGCGACTTGCGCGGGCAAGTAGGTAGACGCACCGTTAGCCGTTTCCGGCGGTGACGCTCTGCGCTTCCGGCGCGGTACTGTTCTCGCCGGTCCCGGGGTGCAGCAGGCGGGGGCCGGGCGGCAGGGGGCCCGGGCGCCGTACCTGGCAACGGCCGGACAGGCGCTTACACGGTAGGAGGCACCATGACGCTGGTGTCGGCAAGGCCGCCGGTGAGTACGGGGGAACTCGCGCACAACGGGCCACCGACCATGTCCCGATCCGAGATCGAGCACATCCAGCGCCTTTTGCCCTACCTGTCCTACCCGGACGGGGAACTGGCGCTCGACGGCGTCCCGGCAGAGCGGCTGTGGGACGGGACACGCCCGCTGCTCGTCTACCTGCCGGAGCGGGCGGTGGACAACTACCGGGCCATCCGCGCGGCCTTCTCCCGGTACTTCGACGTATCGGTGTACTGCGCGATCAAGTGCTGCTACCTGGCGGGCGTGCTGTCCGCGCTGCGGGCGGCGGGGGCTGGTGCGGAGATCAACAGTGATCTCGAATGGCGCATAGCCCGGAAGACAGGATTTCCCCCGCAGCGGATCGTGTCCAACGCCGTCGCGCGGCCGGCGCAGCACCTGGAAACCCTGATCACCGAGAAGACAGCGCTGATCGGCGTCGACGGCGAGGAGGAACTGGACCGCACCGAGTGGCACGCCAGGCATCTCGGGGTCACGCCGGGGATTCTCATCCGGGTGAACCCGCTGCCACCCGACCCGTTCTTCTCCGACAGGTCGAAGCTGGGCACCGACTGGGACGACGCCTTCCGGCTTCTCGAACGGGCGGCCGCGTCCCGTCATCTGGACGTGCGGGGCGTGCACGCGCACCAGCTCGTCCGCTGCGCGGACGCCGGGCAGTTCGGCGAACTGGCGCGGCGGACCGGCGAGTTCGCCGCTGCCTTCTCCACCGCCAGCGGCCGCCATCTGGACATCATCGACCTCGGCGGCGGCCTCGAATCGCGGTTCCTGATGGAACGCGGCGGCCTGAGGATCGAGGAGTTCGCCGCCGCGGCCCGCGACGCCCTCGGCTGCCTGCCCTCTGGCATCCGGCTGGTCCTCGAACCCGGCAGGTTCATCTTCGCCGACGCCGCGCTGGCCCTCACCGGGATCTTGGGGACCAGGCGCAAAACAGGTTCCCGCTGGCTCATTACCGACGCCGCGTGCAACTTGCTCCGCCCCACATCCGACCGCACCTACCCGCCGCTGCCGCTGCATCTGACGGACGGGCACCACTGGATCCGCTGCCATGTGGCCGACCCGACCTGCGCCCCGACACGCCTGTGGCTTGACGCGCTCCTTCCCCAGGACGCGGCCGAGCACGGCCTCGCCCTGATCGGCTGCGGGGCGTACACGATGGTCCGCTCGTCGGTGTGGGGCACTGACCTGCCCGACATCGGGCTGCTGCGCGACGGCAGGATAGACATCGTCTTTGACCATGCCGGCCAGGACACCATGGTGCGAAGCCTGTACGGCGTCGGCCTCGGCGACGGCACCGATGACCCGTAACCGGGGCAGCCTATGAAACCGGCTGCCTGTCGTCCTGGGCTGCTGCCTGCCCGTCGCCGGGCGGGGCCGTCACGGGGCGGACGGCGGCGCGGGACGGCGCCCGCCGCGCCCAGGGCATGGCCAGGACGAGGAAGGGCAGCACCGCGAGCGAACTGTAGGACCAGGGCTGGTGCATGGCCAGCCAGGCGTTGACGTCCGGGGCCCGGCCGATCCAGAGGTAACCGGCGCCCGCCCACGCGCTGGCGAGCGCGAAGAAGATGCCGGTTCCCCGCGACGGGCGGGCTGCCTGCCAGGGCACCGGCCATGCCAGGTACTGCGAGCCGAGCCGGTTCGTGGCGGCCAGGAAGGCGAGGGCCATCGCGGTGATCAGATCCACCGGGTGAGCGCGGCGCCACAGGTACATCACCGCGGTCAGGACGGCGAGCAGGATCAGCGTGCCGGCCAGCCCCCAGGCGGCGCTGATCTCCTGGTTGCCCCCGGTGACCAGGACCGTCCAGCCCCAGTCGCCGATGACGCCCCGCGTGATGAGCAGGGAACGGATGTCCCTGCCGAGGTACCGGGCCGGGTAGCCGATGATGGCCGGGCCGGTGACCAGGAACAGGAGGGGGATGCCCGCCGTCCACGCCATTGCCTCCAGCCGCCTGCGGCGGTCGGGAAGCGCGCGCAGCAGGCCGGGGATGAGCAGGGCCGGCCAGCTATTGGCCGAGATCGCGATGCCGAGCAGCACCCCGTTGACCTGAGCCCGCCACCGGGAGCGCGCCAGGTCCCGCGACCTTGCAGCTCCCTGCGACGTAGCCACCTTCCGTACCCGGAGGGCCACCAGGAGCGCGCCAACGCCGAACGCGAGCCCGGCCGGCTCAAGCTGGCCGTGGATCGCGCTGACCATGATCACGACCGGGTTCAGCGCGTACTGAAGCGCCGCGGCCCGGCGGCGCCTCCCGGCCCCCGCAAGGGCGCCGACCAGCGGAATCAGCGCGATGTCGGCAATCACCGGCGCGGCCCGGCCGACGAACTGCCACGGCAGGTGCACCAGGATGCCCAGTTGATATTCCGCCACGTTGACATATGCCATGGCGGGCAGGAAGTGCCACTGCGAGTTCGGCAGTTGCAGCGGATCCTGGTGATGGAGCACGGCCTGGATGGCGTTGGCGAACTGGTACATGAAGTCGACCGGCTGCGAGGGATCCAGGCCCGCGATAACCGCGATGTACAGGCGCAGCGCGATCCCCGCGGCCATGGCGACGGCCAGCGGGGGCGCCCACCTGCGCCATGCCGCGGCCAGCGCGACCGTGAGTGCCGCGGCTAGCGGGATCGCGGTGATCAGCAGGTGCCCCACCATCGGCGGCCGCCTTTCGCTTATTCCGCATGCGTGTCCTGCGCCCCCGGCCTCACGCCCTCAGTGGTCATATACGCACACGGTGCACGGAAATCCCGTTACTGCGCCCAGGGAAGTTTCGCACGCGGACCCGGAGGAAAGCTACAGATCCGGCGAAGCCCTGTCAGTCCTGCCATAAGGAGATATCCATGCCTGGCTGTGGCCGACGGCGTGGAGCCTCCTGCCAGGGTAGGCGCTGGTGCCGGCAGGTTTGCCCGCATTCGGTCAGGGTAACAGCAGCCGCAATGCGGTGAGGGGTTCAGCGGACGCCGTACGGTGCGGGGATTCCGCGAAGGCGCGACGTAACAGCGGCCCTGGCCCGGCGGCAGCCCCGCCCCGCCTTCCCGGCGTGCACGGGCCGCGGCCGGCTGCGCAGGCCGACAGGGAGCCAGCAGCGGCTCATCGCGTCCGGCGTGCGGCCGGCGAGCATGGGGCACCATCGGCGGCCGTGATCGGGCTGACCGGCTCAGGAGACGAGGCACCGGGGATCACGGTGGCGCGGTCGGCCGCCAGCGGCCGCCGGCTGACGCTGACGTGACGGGCTGGCCTGTGGCCGTGACGGGCTGGCCTGGGACCGTGACGGGCTGGCCTGGGGGAATGCCGTGGCGAGCGCATTGGCGATGAGACGGGCACGCTCCGCGTTCCCGGCGGAGGTGTAGTGGATCCCGTCGCTGATGAACCAGCCGCGGCTGGCGGCCGCCGCCCAGTTGTACACCCGCATGTCCGGGTATCTCGCGCAGGCGCGCAGCAGGGCATCGTTCCACTGCTGCATGTTGCTCTCCGCGTAGGGCCCGCTGGTGAGCAGCGATACGGCGTTCACCCACAGCACGGGCTGATTCCCGATCACCGACATCATCCGCCGGATCCGCGCGGCCATGCCGACGTTCGATCCGACGTACACGTCGGCCGCGTCATTGGTCCCGAGAGCGAGCACCCAGCAGCCGTGGTAGCCGTCCCGCACAAGCTGCCGGGCCACCGTGTAGCCGTTGGGCTGGCCCCGGTACGTCTCCGGATAGATCGACCGGGCTCCCGATATCTCCGCATGGAACGTGGTGACGCCCACCCGCGCGTACTGGGCGGCGAGCCGCTGGGCCGGGTCGGGCAGGTAGTCGGGCGAGATCATGCCCTCCGAGGTGGAATCCCCGATATGCACGACCGCACGGCACGACGAGCGAAGCGGCGGGCCGCTGGGGACCGCCCCGCTGCCGGTCCCGCGTTCGCCGCCGGGGACCGCCCCGCTGCCGGTCCCGCGTTCGCCGCCGCTTGCATGCGGCGAGGCGGCCGGCCGGCTGGCCGGCGCGCCTGACAGGGCCCGGGCGCCGCTGGGGCTACCTGCGGATGACGAGGTGGTGGAGTCGGCCGGCGCTGGCTGCACGGCCCCGGCCAGGCCCATCCCGGCCACCACCGTGACGGCCGTGGCGCCGCCCATGGCTGCCCAGGCTCGTGAACCGGTGACCCGCAGCCCGCCCGAGGTGAGCTGGCGCCACCAGCGGCCGATCGCGCCATGCCGGACCGGCTCCTCGACGAAGCGCCAGGACAGCGCGGCGACGCCGATACTCGCCGCCACCTGCGCGGCGCCGCGAGCGATGCTCCCATGGCTCTCCGCGGGGGTTGTCAGCACGATGATGGGGAAATGCCACAGGTAGATGCCGTAAGATCGCACGCCCACCCATCGCAGCGGCCGCCAGCCCAGCACCCGGCCCACCCTGGTGACGGGGGATGCGACCGCAGCCACCACGGCGGCTGTCGCGACCGACAGCAGGATCATCCCGTCCGGGTAGATGAACGGGGAGTACTGGCTTGTGCGCCAGATGAGCAGGCCGATCACGGTCAGGCCGGCGATCCCGGTGCCTTCAAGGAACCAGCGGCCGCCTGCGCTGACGTCGCCGCGCAGCCGGCTGCTCGGCCATACGAAGGCAAGCGCCGCGCCGATGAGCAGGCCGAACGCCCGGGTGTCCGTGCCCTCATAGACGCGCGTCGGGTCATAGCCGGGGTGATACAGCAGCGCCATCGCCGCCGCTGAGGCGGCGGCGAGCAGCATCGTCAGCGCGGCCAGCCAGGCGCGGTCGCCATGGTGCCCTCGCCGCCTCCGGGTCCAGCGCACACCAAGCAGCAGCAGCCACGGCCAGGCGAGGTAGAACTGCTCTTCCACAGCAAGGGACCACAGGTGGCCAAGCGGCGATGGCGGGCCGAACCGGGCGAAATAGGAGCTGTGCTGTGCGATCAGCCACCAGTTGCTCACATAGACGGCGGCCGCGGCCACAGCTCCACGCAGTGCGGGCAGCGACGGCCTGTCCAGCAGCGTGATCCAGGCGGTCACCACCGCCAGCATCACGAAGAGCGCAGGCAGCAGGCGCCGTGCCCGCCGCAGCCAGAAATCGCCCAGCCGCAGCTTTCCCGTGGCGTCCCACTGACCGAGCAGCAGGTCAGTGATCAGGTAGCCGCTGAGCGTGAAGAATACGCCGACACCGAGCATGCCCCCCTGCGCCCAGCCCAGTCCCAGGTGATATGCGATCACCGCGAGAACGGCGAGTGCGCGCAGCCCGTCAAGACCCGGCACATAGCGCTGGCCAGCGCGGATCGGCTTAGGCACATCTTCCCCGCAAGAGTTGCCGACAGGCCATCGTGGTGTTACCCACACCGCGGTTGCACGAGCCTACCAGGAGTGAGGTGCATAAGGGAGGAACGACGCAGATGAGTTGCAGGACGGATGATTGACAAAATATGTTGCATATTGATCATGTAATACCCCCTCAGGGCGAATTGATCGTGCGATACTTCCCCACGATGAATTGATCATGCGCTGCGGCGCCCGGAGAACGCCGGCGGCGGTACGTGGCGGGCAGCCGGCGCTGCGCACGGCGGTCGTCGCGGGCTCGTCACGGGGGGCTCGCCGGCTCGCCGACGCCGGCACGCGCTGCTGTGCGTGGTCAACCGCTGGTGCGCGGGGTTACCCGCTGTTGTGCGCGGCGCGGTCATCTGCTGGCGGCCGGCCGGCCGCTGCCTCACGCTGAGCGGCGCAGCAGCCTCGCCGCGACCTCGGTTGCTGCCAGCCAGAAGATGGCCGCGACGCCGTCGTTGACCATGACCCGCAGCTTGGCGTTGCCGGGCGTGAAGAGGTTCTTGAACCCGAGCGCGAGGACATCCGCCCAGTTCCCGACGGCGATGGTGATGCCGTTGCCCGGGTTGGCATCGCCGATGACCAGGATGATGTGCACCACCAGCACGGCCGCGATGAGCAGCCCGCCCCAGCGTATGACCCCGGCGGCCAGGCCTGCGGCCCGGGCGCGTACCTGCGCCATGCTGGGCCCGCGCCGCGCGGGCGGGTCCCCGGTGCCCTGGCCCGCCTCCTTGCGTTCGGCCATGCGCGGTAGTCTGCCACGGATCGCCGGTAAACGGTACGCGCAGGTAACAACTCGCGCCATCCCGCCCGCGCCCGCTCATCTCCGTGGCGTGGCAGCCCTGGCGGTTGCGCGGGCATGGGACAGACTGGTGTATGTCACTGTAATCATCGCTATACCGCCGGACAGGTGAAAGTCATGGTCAACCGGTACGATTCCGCTGACCTGTACCACGCGGGGAGCGGCTGGCCCGGCTGGCGCGCCGGAGCAGCCACCGGCGCCGACGAGGTGATCGCGATGTAGCTGCCGGGGGCGGTCACCGGCGGGTTCGATGGGTGCGACGAAAGCGATGGTTGCTGAGGTGCTGGGGAAAGATCATGCCTTGTCGGGCGCGCTCGCGTTCACCGCTGCGGCCGCGCCGCTGCACATCACTGGCACGCATCTGCTCGCTGGCGCGGTCGTCGCCGCGGGCGCGGGTGTCCTCCCGGATCTAGACGAGCCGGGCAGCACGATCGCCCGCTCGTACGGTTTCCTCACCGAGGCCGCCGCATGGGTCGTGCACCGGGTAAGCGGGGGCCACCGGCACGGCACCCACTCACT
>Ga0209061_1001806_pt1 | contig 31728 bp, 31 predicted proteins | sample Coa_R1_10_FD_187157 | JGI IMG/M metagenome (GOLD analysis project Ga0209061, IMG submission 187157) | Surface soil microbial communities from Centralia Pennsylvania, which are recovering from an underground coalmine fire - Coalmine... | ecosystem: Environmental > Terrestrial > Soil >... | reverse complement strand
AGCAACTCCGCCGCGCCCAGTGTGTTGCCGACGACCACCGTGCTCTCCCTTCAGATCCATCGCAGGTTCTTGAAGGTTGACGCGGTGGTCGTCGCGTCTGGGGGACCCTCAGGTCGGGCTATCCCTCGTACACCACTCTGGCGGACTCAACTACGGTCGATCGCTTCGTGCCCGGCACCGCGGGTTGTCCGAACTTCATTGCAACAGCGAGCGACTCCTGCAGGAGGATTGGTGATTGCAGTCCCTACACGGAGAGAGCAGCACCGCCGGTGACCCGGATCGTCTCGCCGGTGATGAACGCCGCGTCCTCGGAGCAAAGGAACAGCATCGTATTGGTGACATCATCCAAAGCGGCGCGCCTTTGAATGAGTTGCCGGTTCTTGATCGAGGACTCGAACTCCTGCTCGGAGAACTCGGCAAGGACACTCTCAGTGGGTGTGAGTGTGGGAGCAACGGCGTTGACGCGAATCCCGTCTGCAGCGAACTCGTTGGCCAAGGCTACAGTGAGCCCTCGGACGGCGAGTTTGCTCACACCATAGGGTGTCGTCGGCATGAACGCGGCCGAAGATGCCATGTTCAAGATGACTCCTCCTCCACGCTCTCTCATGGACGACCGGCAGGCGAGCGAGCACGTTACGATGCCGATCACGTTGACGTCGAAGAGATCACGGATCTCCTCAGGGGTCAACGAAGAGAAGCCTCGATTGAACTTTTTGAGATGCCTTGCCGCGTTGTTGATCAGCAGGTCGATACCGCCGAGCTCGGTGACGGCGTCGGCGACGGCTCGTTGTACTGACCGGTTGTCGGCGACGTCGCAGGGAAGCCCGATGGCACGTGTTGTAGGTCCATCGAGCTCGGCTGCAGCCTGGTTCGCCCCTTCCCAATCGACGTCAGCCAGTGCCACCGCGGCGCCTTCGTTCCCCAAGGCCTGCGCGAATGCCCGACCGATACCGGTCGCTCCACCGGTAATGAAGGCCACCTTTCCGGCGAATCGTCTCGACATTCCAGTCATACCCTCCTCGCTGCCGTTTACAATATTGACAAGTTAGAGATCTCAGGAAGACGGGCGATGGAGGCGTGCCGACGGTGAAGAGCCTTGTCGGTGGTGAATTGCGATGGACCTAACTCGTCTCGCTCGAGGATCTTCTGAATTGGTGCGGAGCTTCGTGGTCGTTGGCTTGGCATCGAGGCGACGGCTACTAAGTCACGGAGGCCGAGGCATCCCGTCGGGGAGGCCGGCTACTGATCCAGGTCCTCTCGGAGGGAATCTCGGCGCAGGTGATGTTGTGGACGGAGCGTCGTTGACAACATCACCTGCGATGGCGTTGAGGGCGAGGCAGCGCTGAGACGATGAACCTCTTTCGTGTCTATGGGGATGAGAGCGGAGAGACTCATCTTGTCAGGATCGATCTTCCTCTGGTTGAGAACCCTCCGGATGGCCTTGGCACTCGGCTGGGACTATTGAACGTTCCTGCCACCACCCTCGACATCAACGAACTGCTCGGTCCGAAGGAGGACCGAGGTTTCCACACCATTTCACGTCGCCAGTTGGTGGTGGTGCTCCGGGGCGTGCTGGAGATCACGACAACGGCCGGGGATTGCGAGCGGCTCCAGGCGGGCGATTGCCTAATTGCAGACGATCCCGATACCACCAAGGGCCATCGAGCCCGAGATGTCGGCGATGAGCGGTTGGCATCCCTTGTGGTCGGCATTGGGCCCGAATGGGAATGTCCGGTGAGCTGATCAGACCGTCGATGCTGTGCGAAATTCGATCGCCATCTATGCGATTCGCAGGACCCGGCTAGCAGAGTTCCAAAATGGAAATGTTCGTTCGTGGCGATAACTTGCAATACGTCCGACAGAAGAAGTCGCGTTGGACGGGCGATCGGCCGAGACCGAGGAGGCACACATGAGTCAGGTCCCCATTGCCCCTGACATCTTCACCTGGCCCGCGGACAAGCCGCAGCTGATTGGCACTCAGTGCGAGGCGTGTGGCGCTATAACGTTTCCCAAGCAGTCTTCATGCCCGCGGTGTGGGCGCACAGAGATGAGGGAGCGGCTGTTGCCTTCCCGGGGTACGCTCGTCACTTGGACGACACAGGAATTCCTTCCCAAAGAGCCGTACGCGAGTGGCGAGACTGAACAAACCTTCAAACCGTTTGGTGTCGGTCTAGTCCAGCTGGGTGACGAAATTCGGGTCGAGGCTCGTCTCACCGAGAGTGACCCGTCAAAGCTTCGCTTTGGTATGGAGATGGAGCTGGTTGTGATTCCCTTTCGCAGGGAAGCCGACGGGACCGAAGTGGTCACGTTTGCCTTTGCACCCTGTTCGTGACCGGGGAAGCCGACGATCGGGCTACGTCGCCTGCGGGTGCTGGCCAGCCCGTCGTCCGGTCGTGCGAGGCTTACCTTAGGTCGTCAGGATCGATACGCCGGCGACTCCGGGTGCTCCATAAAGCTGGGCATAGCCGACACGCGGGGCACCTGGGACCTGCCGTTCGCCTGCCTGACCGCGTAGCTGCAGGACGAGCTCGTGCACCTGGCGGAGGCCGGAGGCGCCGATGGGTTCGCCGTTGGCTATGAGGCCCCCGTCAGTGTTGATTGGCAGCGACCCACCGATTTCGGTTGTCCCTTCGGAGAGAAGTTTTTCCTGGTCCCCGTCGGCGCAGAAACCGTTTTCGGCCATGTGGATGACCTCCGCGCCAGCGTCGGTGTCCTGGAGCTGGACCACGTCGACGTCCTCGGGCCCGATGCCAGCTTCCTCGTAGGCAGCGCGCGAGGCATACACCGTCGGAGCCTGGTCCTCCTCGATTGCCGCCCAGGTGCTGTGCACCTCGTAGGCACCGTAGCGCCGCGTTCGCACGGTCGTCGCCCGCAGGTAAATCGGTTTCGACGTGTAGCGGTACGCGAGGTCTGCTCGGCATAGCACGGCGGCTGCAGCCCCTTCGTCAGGGGCGCAGAACATGTACTGCGTCAACGGGTAGTTCAGCATCCGGGAGCTGAGGATCTCTTCCTCGCTGAGGGGCTTGCGCCGAAAGGCATTCGGGTTGAGGGCGCCGTTCCGGTAGTTCTTTGCAGCGACCCTGGCAAGGATCCTCGCCGAAATACCGTGATCATGCATGTAGCGATTGATCTTCATCCCGAAGAATTTGGTTGTAAGAAACTGGCCGACCTCTCCGTACCAGCTTGGAACACCAATAACTGCAGGATCGGCCGTAAATGCACCGGGAAGGTGCTTGTCCATCCCGATAGCGATTCCGAGGTCGTACTTTCCAGAGCGGATCGTATCTGCGGCCATCTCCAGGGCCGTCGCAGCGGTCGCGCATCCGTTATAGACGTTCATGAAGGGGATTCCTGTCAAGCCAAGGAGGCTGAGAACGGCATCGGGGAAGTCGACCTCGGAACTGCCGCCGAAGGCGAATTGCACCTGGCTCCATGTGATGCCGGCGTCGGCGCAGGCGGATCGAGCCGCCTCCGCTCCCATTTCGATGGCGGGCTTTGCGCCGAAGCGACCGAAGGGATGGATCCCGACCCCGATGATTGCTACGTCGCTCATGTCGACCTCCGATCGTTGTCTCAGTTCGCGATCTCGTTTGAAGCCCGGCACCCCTCCGGAGCCCAGCCGGGCTGACCATGCCGGCCTTCACCAGTGGAGTGGTCTGACCTGGACGAGGCCCGCTCGGGCGTGCGGTGCATATGGCCATTGTGCCACTTGGGGCCCGATAATGGCGGCTCCACGGATCGGTATCGTCGGACTGAGACCCGGTCCAGCGAGGTGACGGCGAGCGCGTTCTGCGCCATTGGTCAACAGGGTCCTGTGAGGGTGCTGCCGCGACAATGGTGCTTCGAAGCATGCGGGGCGACCGTCCGACCTCGATGCTCCAGGGATCCGGCGTTCCCGTATCATTGCGCTCTGATCATTTGCGTTCCGATGTGCGTCTTGGCTTCAAGCATGTGCCTGTCCGGCACGGCGGGCCGAGGAGGAAGGACATGGAGGCAGGACTGTCATCGCTAGGCCCGTTGGCTGGTGTTCGCGTTGTGGAGCTGGCTGGTTTCCTCAGCGCACCGTTCGCCACGATGATGCTCGCGGACCTTGGCGCCGACGTGGTCAAGGTTGAAACGCCGAAGGGGGATCCATTTCGACGATTCGGTCGGAGCACGTTTCCGGCGAGCCCGATGTTCGTCAACGCGAACCACGGGAAGCGCAGTGTCGTGCTCGACCTCAAACAAGAGGATGGAAAGCGGGCCGTGCGAGCGCTGCTGGCTCGCACCGATGTGATGGTGAGCAACTGGCGACCGGCCGTCGCCCCCCGCCTCGGCCTCGACGACGAGCAGCTAGCGGAGGCGAATCCCGATCTCATCCGTGTATACCTCTCAGGCTTCGGCGAGAGCGGGCCGCTTTCTCGTACGCCCACATATGACTCCGTGATCCAAGCACATCTCGGTTCTGTGTCGGATGCAGAGCCCGATGCACCACCGGTGATTGCGAGTACATACGTTGTGGACAAGACTGCGGCGACGATGGTTTGCCAGGCTGTCCTGGCCGCGCTTTTTGCTCGAGAGCGTGGAGCAGGAGGGCAGCGCATCGATATCTCGCTCCTCGATGCTGCTGCATATGTCAATTTCCCTGATCTCGCTGCAAACCGAACGTTCGTCGACCACGGGGGGATCAAGGCTGTCAATCGGCACGCTGGAGCGACTCGTGCGATTCGGGCGTCCGATGGCTGGATCGTCGTCGTGCCGGTCACCGCTGATCAGATTCGACGCGCGTTCGCTACCGTCGGTGCGCCAGAGATCGCTGAGGATCTTCTGAAGATCCGTGATGCGGCTGCGCTCGCGACGCGGATGTTCGATGCCCTCGAGGAGCGCACTCGTTCGCGCCGAGTCAATGAATGGATCGAGGCCTTCATCGCTGCCGATGTTCCTGCGGGTGCATGTCTCACCCTCGATGAGCATCTCGACGATCCGCAGGTGCTCCACAACATGACCTATGGGATTGCCGAATGGAGCGAGCTGGGACGTGTTCGCTATGCGAACTATCCGGCTCGATTCTCCTCTTGGGGCGATCTTCGTGCCACCGTTCCCGCTCGCCCGCCAGCCCTCGGGGAACATACCAGGGAGATTCTCGCTGAAATCGCTGAGGTGCCCGCGGAGTAAGGGAGTGAAGCGGAAGCACCGCCGTGAGAGCGGTCCATGGGATCGGCCGTGGTTGTGTCGTGAAACGCCTCCCCTGATCGACGGAGAGGTGCAATTGGAGGAAAATCGGTTCGATTCTGAGCTCATATGAGCTCACTGATCAGAGAAGTGGCGAGCCGTCTCCACCATGATCAGTCGCCATGATGCCTGCGGGAGTCTGCGACGGCATCTTCGAGCTGCTTGACGACACCTGGGATCTTTGCGTCGGGGTGCGCATAGTCGCGCTTGCAAGATCTTGCCTGGGCTGAGGTGCTCTTCCTGAAGGGCAGCGACACCCCGTCAGGGTCGAAGCCGATCATGCATCGGCGAGCGAACACTTCGCTGGGTAGTGAGCGTTGATCTCGGCTCTCGAAGGCCTTGAACTGATCGAAACGTTCAACCATCGGAACGATCCATCCGCCAGTGCCCTCGAGGAAGGCGACTCGCAGGCGAAGGTATCGCTCGCAGATCCCCCAGGACGAAATAGGCGACGGCCATCTGAAGGTCGACGGCGTTGGTCAAGCCCTGGCGAAGGGCAAGATCTTCGGTTCCGTCGGCAACCCCGTCGGCCAGTCCCAAGAGGCGGCACCTGTTCGGCATGTCGCCGTGTGGTGACGACACCGATCGGGTGACATGTCGGCAGCGGCTGCCCAGAACGTGTCGTAGTCAGGATGGTTCAGCTTCTTCGTGCCCCGGTATCGGACAGGCCTCATCATCACGGGTTTGAAGCCGAAGTCCTGCATGCAGCGGCGCAGCTCGGAGATGGCTGACTCGTCGCCTTGGACGGAAACGATACCCACTCCGGAAAGCCTCCTCGGAGCCCCGAGCAGTCGTCGTGGAGCCATCGGTTGTAGGCGCGGCAGGCTGCACCGAAGAGGTCTGCCTCTTCTATCCTGGAGAGGACAGCGGTGGGATACAGGACGGCAGCATCAATATCGTCGGCGTCTATGTCCACGAGGCGGGCGTTGGAGTCGTAGCCGCCGGAGCGACCCATCTTCGTGAGCGCTTCGTTTCCGCAGGTCTCTCCGCCCACAGAGCTTCCCCGTGCGCGTCGAGCTCTGTACGGGAGTCGATCAGCTCGTCCGAGTTGGTCTCAGGGTAGGCGCGCTACATCACTATTCGTTCGATTGCCCCGCCGAATGGAGCGCCGAGTCGTTCGCGGAATGCAGGGTCCGCATATTCGGTCCACAACGTGTCAGGTTCGACCACATGTCCGTCCGAATCGATGACGTCGATGTGACTCTGATCCATCTCTCCACCCCCTGCCGTGCGCGCGCCCACGTCGAGCAGAGCGTATCGCTCGATCGGCTCCGACCCGTCGGCCGTCCGTTGCCGTCGCAGCGGTCAGCGAGCCATCTCGCCGCCATCGACGAGCAAGGTGCTCCCGGTCATAAACATCGACAGGTCGCTCGCGCAGAAAAGGACGACCCGTGCGACGTCATCGGGTTTCCCTGCTCGCCCCATCAAGCCGCTGAGGAGCTCGTTGAGACCGACCCCGGCTTCGGTCGCTCGCTCGGCCATCGAGCTCTCGACTCCTGGAGTGCGGATGATCGCCGGTGCGACAGCGAGAACCCGGATCCCCTTGCCTACGAGCTCGAGCGCTAGCTGTTTCGTCATGCCGACGACGCCGTGCTTCGACGCGACGTAATGAGACACGCCCGGCCCTCTCCCACCGACGCCGGCGACCGAAGAGAGGTTGATGATGACCCCTCCTCGGCTGACAGCGATCATCCGGCGTGCTGCTTCCCGGCAACCCAGAAACGTGCCACGCAAGTTCGTATCGATCACGCGATCCCATTCGTTCTCGGTCATCTCTGTGATGGGAGATGAGGGGTAGATCCCTGCATTGTTGACCCAGATGTCGATGCGGCCGAACGCGGCAATCGCCCGCTCTGCAGTCGCTTGCACCGAATCCGGGTCCGCTACGTCGAGGGGAGTCGTGACGACGTCGCAACCGAAGTCGCGGGTGATCTGATCCGCGGAGGCTTTGGCTGAGGCTTCGTCGATGTCGCCGATGGTGAGCACGGCTCCAGCTTCTGCGAATCGTCGAGCAATGGCCAGACCCAGGCCCCTGGCCCCCCCGGTGATCACGGCAGACCGGTGCTTCAAGGAGATCAGTTGCTCGATCGATCGATCGCTGACATCAGGGAATGGCGCCACGAACCTGTTGCTCACCACTGTCACAGTAAAGGGTCCGAGTGGGCAGTTGCTTGCCATGGTCACATGGCGGTCGCGGCGTCCTTTCCCATTCGGGCCGGATCCCTGGAAAAGCGCCGGATCATGGCCTGGACAGCGTAAGAGGCCAACAGCCTTCCGTCACGAGTGAAGATTCGTCCCTCGCCACTTGCGAGGCCGTGGCCGGACCAGGTTGCTCGGTTCGCGTACAGGAACCAGTCGTCGAGCGGTGCATCGTCGTGGAACGAGACTCCGACCGACATGATCCCTGTCGAAAGTGTGACGTGTGCATCGGCTTGTCCCATGCCTCGGTGAGGCCGCATGGCAGCTGCGATCGTCCAGTGGCTGGTTGCCTGGGTGAGGAGGGCACGACGCAATGAGCGCTCTACCGGGTTGTCCCGGAAGCGGAGCCACACATACAGCTCTGGCGGACCAATCTGGTCGGGATCGGGGGAGTAGGCACCGTCGACCGCACGCACGGCTCTGCCGATCACCCGCATATCCACGGGATCCGCGGCCTCCGGACCGGGCACCTCGGGCATGGGCACGGTGTCATGGATCACGTTCGGGGAGTCCGCTCCCAGCATGACCAACGCTGGGCAGACGAGCGCGCCTGCTTGCTCCGAGCGAACCGAGATCGTCGAGAACGTCCGGCCAATTCGCAGGGGCTCGACTGTGACCTCGATGGCGTCGTCGAATGCGGCAGCCTTCGGGAAGGTCGCGAAGGCTGAGATCAGTTCTTGACCAGGCACCGTCTTGCCTGCTGCGACCAGAGCCTGCGCCAGGAGCTGACCGCCTTCAACGACGTTGCGCGTCCGCTCGTGGTAGCCAGGTGCAAGGAATCGCCCGGGGCCGGACGGTTCCACATCGATGAGGCGAATGAGGTCGGCTTCGTCGCCCCACGCAGGGAACCTGGTCGTCGTCGCTTCGCCATCGCGGTCCCAGCGGGTCTCGATCTCAACGGTCGCCTTCTCGTGATAGACGCCGAGGTAGCCCTGCAGTCCGCTGACCTGTGGGAATGGATCGCGATAGGTCCAGAACAGGTCCTCAACCGGCTCCGGTGCGCGTGTCAACGACCAGTAGTCGGCTTGACCTTTGAACGGGCAGACCGTGTGATGGTCGTTGGGTTCCAAGAGATCCAGGCGCACGTCCCGCTCAGGGAAGTAGAGGCGCTCGACATGGTCTGTCTCGATCACCCGTAGTGCCTTGGCGCTTTCCGCCAGGGTCAGGCCCCCGTGCTGAACCCGCGCGATTCCGTGGACCGGGGCGAGCTCGATCCGGTAATTCGGGTATCGCGCCCACGCGGATTCGACCACCGTCATCTCCATGGCCTCCCTTCGGGGTCGAAGAGCATCTCGAGCAAACGTCAGACTAATGACGCAACTACAGCGGTGCCTGTGCGCGAGGTGGCCCGGTTCGGATACCGTGCCCAGCGTGGAGGTCCAAGCCGCTCGTCTTGTCGAACACGGGAAGCCGCTCCGGGTCGAGACGATCGAGCTCCCCGAGCCCGGAGCCGGCGAGGTCACCGTTGAGATGCGCTACGCCGGAGTCAACCCGGTCGACCGCTACGGCGCCATGGGTTGGGTAGCCTCTGACGGCCCAGTTCCTCGCACGCTCGGCACCGAGGGATCGGGCTTCGTCGACGGACGTCCGGTTGTCGTTCGTGGTTATGGGATTGGCACCTCGCGTGACGGCGTGTGGTCCACCAAGGCCGTTGTTCCCAGGAACGCGCTGGTCGACGTTCCGGAGGGGGTCGGTCTGGATGTCGCTTCGGTGATGGGGATCGCGGGTGTGACCGCGTGGTGCACAGTTACCGAGAGAGCCAAGGTGTCCGCCGCTGATCGTGTGATCGTTTTCGGCGCAAGCGGAGGCGTGGGGTCGATGATCGTCTCGATCGTTCGCGCACTCGGGGCCGTGGTTTGGGCACAGACCGGGAACGCTGACAAGGTCGATTGGCTTCGCCAGCTCGGTGCTGATCACGTCGTGGTCGCCGACGCTTCGTCGTTGCACGCCGCTGTCCGGGAGCTCGAACCAACCGTTGTGTTCGATCCACTGGGTAACGGATTCTTCGGGGCGGCGATCGAAGCGATGAGCGAACGTGGTCGCATCGTGACCTTCGGGACCTCTGCCGGCCCGCGTGGCGAAGTTCCCCTTCAGCTGCTCTATCGAAAGGGGATCACCGTCTATGGGTATGGCGGCCTGATCGAATCTGACGAGGTGAAGGACCGGTACCTCCGCGAGGCGCTCGAAGCCCAGCGTGACGGACGGATGGCCGTCGTCATCGACCGCGTGCTTCCCCTCGAGGCGATCAACGATGCATTTCGCCTTTTAGAGGGCAGAGAAGTGCGTGGCAAGCTAGTGATCAGGCTTGACGGCTGACATTGACGGGCGCCCTTGGGGGTGCTCGGATCGACGCGAGGAGCTCGTCACGGCTCCTTTGAAGCCACTCCTTCGTACATGAAACCGGCAAGCTCCGGTCCGATCCGATAGGTCGAGATCGTGTCCAATCGGAAGCCGCCAGCTTCGATGAGCTTGTCGATCGGTCGGTTGAGGTGGCAGCCGCCAAAAAGTCGCTGCCAGATCGGCGTGATCCGGTCTTGCCAGTCGGCGACGCGACGATGGGGAGATCGGCCATGCTCGACGAAATGGAGCGAGCCCCCGGGCCGCAGCACACGGCGAGCTTCTGTCAGTGCCCGCTCCACGTCAGGGACCGTGCACAGCACCCAGGTCACGAGGACGTGGTCGACGGAGGCATCCGGGATCGCCAAATCCTGGCCGTCCGTGCCGATGAGTTCGACCGGGATTCCCGCGGCGCCGATCCGCCGGGAGGCGATTCGCCAGGCAGTGCCGGCGGGCTCGACAGCGAGCACGCGGGTGACAGCTGATGGGAGATAGGGGAGGTTCCGGCCAGAACCGAACCCGATTTCCAACACTTCCCCAGAAAGCCCTTCCAAGACGCGCCGCCTGATCGGTACCACGGCCTTGCCGAGGGCGACGTCGATGAACCTGGGCAGGACCTGCTCGGAGTAAAAACTCACCGTGGCCAACCGTAGTTCTCGCGTCTTGGTTGCCGTGGCAAGCACGTCCTGAGCGCCAGGCGGCACGTCGCGTGACATAGTGGCGCGCATGGCTGACCTCACAGGTATCGGAATCTGGTCCGGCGAGCTGCGTTACGGGGAGCCGGCAGACATCGCCGACTCTGCCGCAGAACTCGAGTCGTTGGGCTACTCGGCCCTGTGGATTCCCGATGTCGGCGGGCCGGTCTTCGAGGCGTTGGACCGGCTCCTCGATGCCACGTCCTCGATCACGGTTGCGACCGGGATCCTCAATATTTGGCGGCATACTCCCGCGGAGGCGTCGGAGTGGTGGAACGCGCTCGAAGACGAGCGTCGTCGCCGTGTCATGCTGGGGCTCGGCGTGAGCCACGGCCCGTTGATCGGGGAGAGCTGGGGTCGACCGATCGCGACGATGGACGCGTTCCTCGACGGCCTCGACGCCGGTGGCGTGCCGGCGCAGCATCGATGCCTTGCTGCTCTCGGCCCCAAGATGCTCGAGCTGGCGAGTCGTCGATCCTCTGGCGCCCACCCGTATCTGGTTACCCCAGAGCACACCGCTCGAGCCCGTGCAGTCCTCGGAGGTGCAGGCCTGTATGTCGAACAAGGGGTCGTGGTGGACACCGACCCCGACAGGGCTCGGGACACTGCCCGCGCTGCGCTCGAGCACTATTGCAACCTGCCCAACTACGTGAACAACTGGAAGAGGCTCGGCTTCACCGATGACGATGTTGCAACGCGCAGCGATCGCCTTGTCGACGCGCTCATCGTGTGGGGAGATTCTGATGCGATCAGTGCGCGTATTGATGCCCATCGTCGTGCGGGTGCCGATCATGTCTGTATTCAAGTGATCGCCGCTGACACCAACGCACGCCGGGAAGCTTGGCGAGCGCTGGCCCCGCGCTGAACTTGGGTGAACATGAGAGCCTGAGCATGGGAAGCTCATGAAACGCGTGGCTCGTATCCACAAACATGATTGGGGCATCGGCGTCATTGCCGGTGTGTTGGCGCTGGCAGCTCTGGTGGCGGGCTCTGCGTTCGGAAACGTGCATGCATCAGCGCTTCATCCCAAGCTCGTCGCGGGGATCAGCGCCGCTGTCGTCCTCGTCGCTGGCGTCGTCTCGACCGCACGGATCGCGGCAGCCCTCTCCCGGTTAGTCGCAATACGGTCGATCGCAGCTGCGGGCAGCGCCATACGTGTCCTCGCTTCCGGGGTCGGTTACCTCTTCGTGCTCTTCGCGGTGCTCGCCGTGCTCGATGTGTCCATCGAGCATCTCCTCGTCGGCGCGGGGTTGGCCGGGGTCATCCTAGGAATTGCTGCACAACAGAGCCTGGCCAACGTCTTTGCTGGGCTGGTGCTCATCATGGCACGACCGTTTCGAGTCGGTGATCGTGTCAGGATCCGATCGGGTGCGCTCGGGGGGATCTTCGACGCGCGCGTGGACGAGATGAGCCTGACCTATGTGACGCTCCTCACTGAGGACGGGCAGCTGAAGGTCCCCAATTCGGCGATGCTGGCCGCAGGGGTCGGCCGGCTCCCTCCGGTTGAGGGCGGTGCGGGGCCCACGAAGGCCGATGCACCAGGCGCTGGGCAAATCACCCCTTGAGGGCCGTCAGGAACCCCTTCGCGGATCCTTACGGCCGCCTTCGCTGTTAGTCCCCGGCCCGGCAAGCAACTCGCGGGCTTCCCCGTTGCTTAACTCGAAGCTGAATTCGAAAGCCCGCCAGCGGTTGAACGACCCTCGTCCGCCACCGGCGAGCGCCGGCCATGGGTGGGGGGCGCTCGCTCAGCGTCCTCTATGCGATCGAGGTGGCTTTTGATGGCTTGGCAGATCCCATGCAGTGCCTGCACCTGGCCGGGCCGGAGTTGGTCGAAGAGGTGGGTCCGGACGGCCTCGACGTGCCCTGGCGCTGCAGCGGCGAGAACGCGGTAGCCCTCCTCGGTCAGGACGGCGAAAGCGCCACGCCGGTCCTCCGGACAACCCTCCCGACGGAGCCAGCCCATGGCTTCGAGCCGTGAGGCGGCATGTGACATCCGGCTACGGGAGGAGAATGCCGACTTGGCGAGCTCGCTCATCCGAAGTGCGTGACCGGGTGCCTCGGAGAGGCGCACCAAGATCTCGTAGTGAGGGAAGCTAAGCCCTGAGGTGGCCTGGAGCTCGTGCTCGAGCCGAGCCATCAACCGCTGCGTTGCCGCCAGGAATGCCCGCCAGGTCGCCTGCTCTTCCTGGTTCAGCCACCTTGTCGCCATCGGTCCGAAAGTAGCGAACTGGCCCAGGTGTCGCTGGGGTCAGGTGGCGGAAGACTCGCGGAGGACCGCTTCAACCTCGATGTTCAAAAGGACCCTGTCGCTCAGGATCATCGCGTTGTCTGCCCCTGGGATCGGTCCGTTATAGCTGACGCCGAAGTCGTTCCGATCGATCTCGGTCTTCGCGCTGAAGCCGGCCCGCGTACCACCCATGGCGTCAGGAGTGAACCCGTTGACCTCCAGCTCAAGGCTCACCGGCCGCTCGATCCCGCGAATGGTCAAGTTGCCGTCGAGAACGAAGTGGTCACCGTCTCGTCGAACAGCCGTCGAGCGGAAGGTGATCTCCGGGTGATTCTCGGCGTCGAGGAAGTCCGCGGACCGGATGTGGGCGTCGCGCTGCTCCTGGCCGGTGTTGATCGATCGCGCGTCGATCGTCGCGACGACCGAGGAGTCGAAGAGGTTCGGGGCGGTGACGATGGTGCCCTCGAACCGGTCGAATCGACCTCGGACCTTGCTCACCACCATGTGCCGGACCACGAAGGAGACCTCGGAATGGACAGGGTCGATGTCCCAGGTCCCCGCGATGTACCCAGGGATGGCGACGGTGGCCTGGTCGCTCGTCGTGCTCATCTCGACCTCCTCTATTCGATTTAGATCTCAACTGTTGAATTCGATACTAACTCGATTTGAACAGTCAATCGCATGCTCCGCGGCGGTTGACAACGCCCCGAGTCGGTGAGGAGAATTGGACTGGACGAAATGAGATAGGTCAGTTGTACTGAGCGCGAGGGCGCTGTTCATCTCCCGGCCCATAAGAGGGGGCTGGCGTTGTCGAGGTTCGGGTTGTCGGCATCGGCAGGGTTGGCGACGTCAAGAGGCCGAAGGCGCCGGGCAGAGAGGAGATTCATGGTGGATGACGTTCTGGTGCTCAACAAGCAGCGGGTCCGGGAGCTCTTCGATCTTCGCCAGCGTGGCCACGGCGGGGACTCCTACGAAGAAGACCCCTATCCTGCCTTCCACCGCCTACGCGAAACGGGACCGATCCATGCCGGCGTCGTCCATCGCTTGATCGGCTACGAGGGCGAAGCGACCTTCCAGGGTCTCCCCGAGCCGGAGCGTCCGCACTTCTCGGCATTTAGTTACGAGGTGTGCGATCGCATTTTCCGAGACGACCGGGTGTTTCGCTCCTCGCCGATCGAGGTCCGTGGCGACGAAGGCCAGGGGGTGGGGAGCAGCATGCTGACGATGAATGGGCCACGGCATCGTCGCTATCGCGGGCTTGTGCAGCCATCGTTCGTTCCGAATCGTGCCAAGTGGTGGATCGACCGTTGGATATCCAAGACCGTGCATGTCCTGATCGACGGTTTCGAAGCAGATGGACGGGCAGAGCTCAACGTCGATTTCGACGCGGCGATCCCGCTGCTGACGATCACGGGGAGCTTCGGCGTGAGCGTGACCGATGCCCTCGACATCCGTCGCGCCCTGAGCGGGCAAGCCGGGAATCCGCTCAGCCAGATCGAAAGCCTGGAGCGCATCCTCATGCCGATCATCACCGCGCGACGCGAGGTGCCCGAAGACGATCTCATCAGCGTCCTTTGCCATGCCGAGCTCAAGGATGAGGACGGGACGCACCGGCTGAGCGACCGCGAGATCTTTTCGTTCTCCTACCTGCTCCTGGCGGCCGGGTCAGGCACGACCTGGAAGCAGCTCGGAATCACGCTCGCTGCGCTGCTCACGAGGCCGGAGCTACTCGACCGGGTGCGGCAGGATCGTTCTGCGTTACGCCAGGCGATCGAAGAATCGGTTCGCTGGAATGTGACCGATCCCATGTTCAGCCGTTTCGTCGCCGAGGATATCGAGCTCTGCGGAACCGTTCTTCCGGCTGGCGCCGTGGTCCACGCATGCATCGGTGCGGCGAACCGTGATCCGACGCGCTGGCCGGATCCAGATAGCTACGACATCGATCGCCCGCCCACCCCGAGCTTGGCCTTCGGCGGCGGTCCGCACATCTGTCTCGGAATGCACGTTGCACGCGCCGAGATGTTCACGGCGATCTCGGCTCTCTTGGACCGGCTCCCGAACCTCCGCCTCGACCCTGAGGCGGACCCTCCGCGCATCATCGGCCTCTACGAGCGAGGACCAAACGAACTGCGCGTGGTCTGGGACTGAAGGCTCGGCAGCGAACACACGCAAGGGCGAATACCCAAGCACACGAGGGCGACAGGACAGCCCGTCGCGCAAACCGTGCATCACCGGGAGGCGCGAACCTGGGGGAGCACCTCCTCGAGCAGGAACGCGCGAATCGGCGTGGGGTCGCTTCTCGTCGCTGGGGTGAACACGAAATGCCGAACGCCGGCCTCGACGAAGGCGCCGAGCCGATCCGCCACTTCGCTCGGAGTGCCGACGGCTGCGACACTGTCGAGCATCGCGTCGAATTCCTGGTGATAGTTGCCCCCGAGGAACCCGGCCGCTTCTCGGCGCGCGACCTGCCGGTCGGGGTTGACATTGACGAACACGAAGGCAAACCACTCGAAACCGTCAAGTTCGCGCCCGACCTCGGATGCGATTGCGGTGATCGTCTTGACCGATTCGGCGTATCGCCTCGGTGAATACAGATAGGGCATCCATCCGTTCCCGAGCAGAGCGGCTCGTCGCATTGCCGCTGGTTTCCGGCCCGCCACGACGATCGGCGGCCCACCAGCCTGGATCGGGGCCGGATGCAACTTCACGTCTTCCATCGAGTAGAAGCGCCCGGAGTGACTAATCTCCTGCCCGCTCCAGAGCGCGCGAAGCAGAGGGATTGCTTCATCAGTGCGTGCGCCCCGTTCGCGGACCGGCACCTGACAGGCCCGGAACTCCTGTGGATACTCACCGCCGACGCCAACCCCGAGGGTTACCCGGCCACCGCTCATGCAATCGGCATCGGCAACCTGTTTCGCGACGATGGCCGGTGGATACAGCGGCAGCAGCAACACTGACGTGCCGATGCGCACCCGATTGGTGAGAGCAGCGAGGCGGACGAGGCCGCTGAGGGCTTCCGGCCCGGGGTTGCGCGACGCAATGTGCCCGCCTACCCAGAGGGAATCGATCGGTTCGGCCTCGAGCGCCTCGATCGAGGCACGTGACCCGCTTCCGGCCATGAAGCCGATCTGCAGGTCACCGTGCGCGGAACCGCTCACCCTGTGCTTGGGCCACGTGGGACGTCTCGGAACGGGATATCGCGATCGAGGGTTCGCTCCCTGGGCATCAGGAGCAGTCGTTCGCTGACCACGTTCCGGGCCATCTCGGTCGTCCCTCCGCCGATCTGGCTTGCCTGCCGAGTGAGGAATGCGACGCCTTGGTCGCCGGCGGCACGGCTGTCCTCTGTCCAGGCGGCAGCGGCGGGGCCAGCGAGCTGGAAGTTGATGTTGGCGACTCGGATCCCAAGCGTTCCGCCGATGATCTTCGACAGGCCCGCGCCCTGGTCGCTCATCTTGCCGGTGGCGATCGCCTCGCCGATGCGCCGGTTTGCCTCGCTCGAGACCAGGCTGAGCGCGTGAGCCTCACCGATGAGCTCGCGGGTGGCGGGATCGTTGAGGGTTCCTCGTCTTCTTGCCTCTGTGATCAGCGACGTATCTCCACCGACAGACATCCCGTCACCAGATCCTTCCGGCGGGGTCGGGCGTGTCACGTAAAAGGAGACGGAGAAACTCTTCTCGTAGAACATCCAGCGGGTTCCCACGGTCCAGCCTTGGTCGACCTCACCGATCCGGTCACTGTCGGGGATCCGCACATCGGTCAGGAATTCCTGGCAGAACTCGCGCGAACCGTTGAGCATCTCGATCCGATGGATCTCGATCCCCTCGTGCCGGAGGGGGACCATGAAGACCGTGAGCCCTCGGTGCTTGGGGACATCCCAGTTGGTCCGCGCGAGGCAAAGGGCCCAGTCCGACCACCAGGCGCCTGTCGTCCAGATCTTCGATCCGTTGAGGACCCACTCGTCGCCGTCACGGACGGCGGTGGTTTGCGCACCTGCGACGTCGGAGCCTCCGCTGGGCTCGGAGAGCATCTGCATCCAGATCTCATCGCCGCGGAGGATGGCAGGGATGTGGCGCCGTTTCTGCTCCTCGGTCCCGAAGTCCAAGATGATGGTGGCACACGGCTGCATTGGTGGTACTTGGAGCCGTGCCGGGTAGTCGTACGGCCAGATCTCCTCGTTGAAGACCTTCTGGTGTTCGGGGGTCAGGCCCTGGCCCCCGTATTCCTTCGGGAAGCAGATGCCGGCGAACCCGCCTTCGAACAGCCGGCGCTGGAGCTCCCGGTGGTAGGCAACTTCTGCCAACTCCTCCTCGTCACTCATCTGTCCGCGTGGCCGAAGGGGCGCGGCACCACGGCGGCGGGCTCGGGGCATGTTGTCTGCGAGCCAGCTCCGGAGCCGGAGGCGGAAATCCTCGACTGGCTCGAGATCCGTTGCGGTTTCAGGCATTCGTTGCCTCCTTGTCCTCGTGGCTTTCGTTCGTCTCGACGGCCTCGCGTCTCTCGAGCATCGTGGCGAGCCGTTGCCGATGATCCGAGACCGTCCCGAAGAGGAGGGAGTCGACGACCACCCGGCGGAGATAGAGGTGCATGTCGTGGTCGAAGGTGACGCCAATCCCGCCGTGCATCTGGACGCAGTCCTGCACCAGCTCGATCCCGTACACGCCCATGTAGGCCTTCCCCGCGCTCGTGTACTCGCCGGCCCAGTCTGTCTCGTCCTGGACCGCCCTCGTTGCTGCATCGGCAGCGGCGTGCCCCGCCTCGAGCCAAGCCTTCATGTCGGCGAAACGATGTTTGAGCTCCTGATAGGAGGCCAGTGGGCGACCGAAGCTGTAACGGTTGAAGGCCCACTCCACGGTGATTTCGAAGGCCTTCTCCATCGCGCCCACCATCTCGGCCAGCTGGATGACGTTGGCGAGTTGCAGTTGTCGCTCGATGTCAGCCTCCGTGGCAGAAGGATCTCCGAGGAGGGCCGACCGGGGGACCACGACGTCGTCGAAGCGGATCTCTGCGAAGCGGCGGGTCAGGTCGAGCCCCTGGGCAGGGATGACGGTGATCCCTGGCGACGATGCCGGGAGGAGCAGCTGCACGAGCCCCTCAGGAGCACGCGCAACGACCAGGAGGTGCTGTGCGTGGGCACCGGCTTCGACCGGGCCCTTACGACCGTTGAGCACGTAGTTCTGGCCGTCGGGCGTCGCGCTCAGACCGACCTCACCGAGTCGGTCCCGCGGTGGGGGCTCGGCCCAGCACCATGTCGCAACCGTCTCCCCGGCGAGGAGGCCTGGGATCACCTCGGCCCGCTGTTCGGGGGTGCCTCGCCGCGAGACGGCGGCGGCGACCACGTTCGTGGCGAGCAGCGGACCGGGAGCTGCGTGGCGGCCGAATTGATGTGCAACCAGGGCAAGATCGGCCAGCCCTCGCCCACTGATGCTCCCGCCACCGTCTTCCTCGGAGACGAGCAGCGAAGTCCAGCCGAGCTCTGCCCCTGCCCTCCAGTATTGGGGCGCGTAGCCGATCGGGTCGCCGCGCAGCTGCCGTAAGTCGGTGGGGGTGGCCTTGTCCTCCAGGAACTTGCGCGTCGTGTCCGCGAAGAACTCCTGGTCCTCTGTCAGCTCGAGCTCCATCCTTTTAGACCCCTCACGCTTCAGTTGATCCCTAAGAGCTCAAACGTATCGTGGTCGATGATGGCGGTGCCCAAACGTGGAATGTGCTCGACGTTGCCGACACGGGGGTGGCCGGGGCGATGGACTACAGGAAATAGCCATAGACCGAGTGGCGGCAGTACGCTTGCCACGCTTCCTCCCGGCTCGGGGGCTGCATCTTGGTGCACGAGTACCTTGAGGTACTCGTGCACCAAGATGCCTTGTGTTCGCGACGGTCCTCGACGTCGAGGACCGTCGCGAGGTGAGAGGCGATATCGGTGGTCCAGGGCTTGACATGGGCCAGTTGCCAGTCGAGGGACCCTGAGTTCCCGCCGCGGTCGAGATAACTGTTCAGAGCGGGCGCAATCGACCGTGGCAGCACCGGCTGTTTGGAGAAAGCGTCGGTGTTCGTCTAGGACTTCGGCGGGAATCTTCCATCCGAGGGTCTTGCGTAGCCGGTCGTCGGTTGCGGCTGCGACGGCCTGGCGTTCCGCAGTCGCGAGGCCGGACCGCGCGCCAGCGTCGACCTCGACCTGTCCCACCCACCGCCTGACCGCCGACTCCGTCAGGTCGAAGTCCCTGGCCACCTACTTGATGCTGCGCTCGCCGGCCTGGCAGCGGGCGACGACGTCGGCCTTGAACTTTTCGGTGAACTCCTGACGGACTAGGCGCTGGTTCCGCTCAATGGTCTCCATGACGGGCATCCTTCCTGCGTTTCGCGCCTCTTGGTGGATGTCCGTCAGACCGTGCGCAAACCCCATGGAGCTTCTTAGAAGAGGGTCGGCGCATCAAGGTCATCCCACGCCTGAGGAGCGAGAAGGTCACGTTGAAGCTGCCTTCGCCACGATGATCCGGGCATCTAAGCGCTGGCGTCCATCCCGCTGCGCCAAGCAGCCCGCACGATCGACCATGTCATCGAGGACTACAGCGCGCGAGCCCACCTCGAACGTGCCGCGTGAAAGTTGCCTCAAGATTCAAGAAGGGCCGAACAGAGGAGCTCTAGTTGCGCGTAACCGACGCCACGACGCGGGATCAGAGAGTGGCATTGGGGACGCCCCGACGTATGAGCGGCTGTAAACCGGACAAGCGGTCTCCACCGCACGACACCTGCTGAGGGATGGCGGCTGGCACGGGTGCGGCGAGCCCCAGGAAGTATGCTGACGGCGCCCTTGACCGGCGCGGCTGCGCCGAAACGCACAAAGGGCCTGTGTCATAGCGCTTGACGCGTCGGCGAGGACGCCGTGGCTGGTGACCCCGATGATGCCATCGAGGCGGCTGGCGGCCTGGCTCAGTCCCTGGCTCGGTGCCCAGAGTCGGTAGCTAGGAATTGTACACTTGTACGATTGTACGTATATTTTAGGATCTGTGACACCCCTTGACTTCGTGGTCTCCCTGGCCCTCATCTCGGTGGCTGCGGGGCTCCTTGGATCCCTCGTCGGGCTCGGCGGCGGGGTGGTCATCGTACCGGTGCTCACGCTCTTGTACCACGTGGACATCCGTCTGGCTATCGGGGCGAGCATCGTCTCGGTGATCGCCACCTCGAGCGGGGCCGCCGCCGCCTATGTCCGGGAGCGAATGACGAACCTGAGGGCAGGGATGTTCCTGGAGATCGCCACGACGACGGGAGCGGTGAGCGGCGCTTATCTCACCACTCTGCTCCCCACCCGTTTCTTGTTCGTGTTCTTCGGGCTCGTGCTGGGCTATTCCTCGCTTGCCACTTTCCGGCGTCGGCACGCCGATGTGCCGCTCACCGTATCCAACGACCGGATCGCCAACTACTTCAACCTGCACGGCTCGTACTACGACCAGGCGGAACAGCGGGAGATCTCCTACAAGGTGGTGGGCACCAAGCCCGGCCTCGCGCTCATGTACGCCGCTGGGCTGGCGAGCGCGTTGCTTGGTATCGGCTCGGGGGCCCTCAAGGTCCCGGCCATGGACAGTGCCATGCACTTGCCCATGAAGGTGTCGTCGGCCACCAGCAACTTCATGATCGGAGTCACCGCGGCGGCGAGCGCAGGCGTCTACTTCATCCGGGGCCAGATCGACCCCATCATCGCCGCCCCTGTCGTCGCCGGCGTGCTTTTGGGTGCGACCTTCGGTGCCCGGGTTCTTGGACGGGTCACGAGCAAAACGGTCCGGATCGTGTTCGTCGTGGTCCTCGTCGTCATCTCCTTGGAGATGCTCCAAAAGGGGATCTTCCCGTGACCGACATGGCCCGGCCTGCCAGCACGCCGCCCGCGCGGGCTCCAGAACAGCCGGGACCAGAACCGGGGGGTTTGGGCGGTTCCGGCCGACGTCACCAGCTCAGCCCCGAAGAGGCTGCCGTCATGGAGGAAAAAGTCCGCAAGGTCGAGCTGGCGATCAGCCTCGTGTTACGGATCGGCGTCGTCATCAGCGTCGTCGTCATCGCAGTCGGGCTCGGGCTCATGTTCGCCCACCACCCCGCCTACCTTCCGATCCGTGGGCACTTCTCCTACAAGGAGCTCACGTCGAAGTCGACGCCCTTCCCGCATTCGTTCGCCTCGCTCGGACACTCCATCGTCCAAGGGGACGGGCGTGGGATCGTCGTGCTCGGGGTCTTGATCTTGATTCTCACCCCGGTCTTGCGGGTGGTGGCTGGCGTGGTGTCCTTCCTCTATGAGAAGGACCCCCCCATGGCGCTCGTCACCTTCTACGTCCTCGTCGTGCTTGTCGGTTCGTTCTTCCTCGCCGGGGTCTGAAGCAGTGGCCACGCTCGACCGGTCGAGCCCGTTGCCTCTTTGGGCGCAGATTGCCGACGATCTCCGCAGGCGTCTCGTGAACGGCGAGTTCGAGGACCATTTCCCAACTGACGAGGAGCTGACGAGGGACTACGAGGTTAGCCGGCAGACCGTGCGGGAGGCGGTCCGCCACCTCGCCGCCGCAGGCCTCGTCGTCCGCCAACGAGGCCGCGGCAGCTCGGTTGCCCGACCAATCCTTGAACAGCCTCTCCACTCCCTCTACAGCCTGGCCTCGACCGTGCGCGCCAAGGGCATCGAGGAGCGAAGTGAGGTCCTCGCCGCTGAGTGTCGCCCCGCTCCCTCCGAGGTCGCCGGACAGCTTGGCCTGGACACCGGTGCCGAGGTGGTGTTCATCGAGCGGCTACGCTTCGCCGGTGCCGAGCCCATCGCTTGGGACCGGTCCTGGTTGCAGGCTCATCAAGCCGAGGCGCTGCTCGGTGCCGATCTCTCCTCTGGGGGTCTCTACGATCTCCTTGCTATCCATTGCTCCCTGCGCATTACTGGTGGCTGGGAGCGCATCCGGCCCGTCGTCCCAGGACCGACGGAGCGCAAGTTGCTGCGATTGGCACCCAAGGTGGCGGCTTTTTCGATCGAACGGCTGGCCTTTGTCGGACAGGCCCCCATCGAGTGGCGCCGCAGCCTCATTCGCGGTGACCGGTACTCGCTGATCGCGCAATGGCCGGCCGGCGCGCACCCGCAACCCGATGGCCTGACCTGATCGCCAGCGTGCTTGGCACTGCCGGTCCGGCTCGCCCAAGCGAGCGATAGTTCGCTACGCATGCTGCGCGGCACGGTCTCGTCACCGACATGGGATGTCCACCGGGTTACGAGAAGCTGATTTTGGAAGCCACTTGCCAACCAATCAGCGGTCGGTGACCATCTCCCGGTTGGCCGGACACCTCGGAGAAGAGGTAGTCACCAACGGTGACCGAACAGGAGCTCCCGCCGGCGGCGGAGCTACCCGAAGGAGTTCAGGCTGACGCGGCCGCCCTGGTGATCGCCCGTGAACTCGGGATCGTCGAGCAGACGTTCGGCAACTGGGTCCGCTCGGAGTGGATCGACCGGGGCTTCGCGAAGAGATGACGACCGAGGTGAGCGAGGAGAACGTGAGGCTCCGTCGGGAGGTGAAGCGCCTGATCATGGAGTGCGACCCGCTCAAACGCAACCAAAAGGTCCTTTGGAGCAGCGACGGTATGGTCGGTCGGCAACCGACGAAGAATCTCGTCGGAAAGTCGACGGCGGTCTTGGTGTTGCCGGAGGCCATTCGATTCTCGACCTACGTGTGACCTTTGGGGTCGCCATCTCGCCACTGGGTGATCGCAATGCGATGGAGCGCAGCGTTCACTCGCCTATTGCCACCCCGGTTGAGATGTTGTGGTCCGGGCTTGCCCGACCAGGCGGGGATCGGATCCGTCCCGTTCCAGCGGGTGACGGCCGCTCGGGACCGGAAACGATCGGTACCGGCCACCTCTCGCACGATTTTGGCTGCTCTGAGTACGCCGCAGCCGCGCAGTTATGACGGTGTGAGGTGGTTCACGGTCGCGCCGATTTCTTTTTCGAGTTTGTTGGCCTCCTGAGTCAACCAACGTACGCGGGCGGAGTCCCGTCACGTGGTGGGGATTCGAGTGGTGATTCCCGGTGACGGTCAGCCGGTTCTTCTTGCGCACCGCCGGACGATCCGCAGTTGCAGCGATCCATCCTGACTGTCGCCCCATGCACCACCTCTTGCAACCCGGCCGTCGTTCATCCGATTCTGGAGGGGTCTCGATCGGAATCATCGCGGACGCGGAGGTCCCTGCGGGTTCAGCCAATCTCGCTTCTCGAGCCATTCTTCGCCCCACGTTTGGGCGTGGAGTCTCGCAAGCTGCGTGAGCGATGCCGCGGGTCAGTGCGACCGAGAACCGGGTCTGAGCGCTCAAGAGAATCGGGCACCAGCGGCAACGAGGTCGTCCATGACGATGACTGAGCGTCAGGAGCCCTCGTCGATCCCGACGTATCGGCAATGCGGCACGCGGACCCCGAGTGTCGGGACGAGGTCTCTGTAAAAGCGCGCCTCCACCGACAGATCGATCGGGCGATCTCCGAGGCGTCCCTTGATGCAGTATGAGCGACACTGGAAATGCCCGTCGGGCTTCTTTACGACGGTCTCGAAGCGAACCTTGCTCGCAGTGGTCGTGAAGTTGTCGATCAAGCTTTGCCTCGACGATCTCTTCATCGTGGCCCGAGTCACCGAGGACTTGCGTCAGCCACGTTGGTCACAGAACTACGTCGATCCCGGCGGGAGCGGCGTTCCAGGTGCCCAACGGGGATCGCTCAGGTGGTGCCCAAGGGCAGGACGATCAGCACAGAGCGGATCGCGGGTCGCGCTGGTAATGGAGAAGGCGAATATTGCGATAAAGAGAGTAATACTGTTTCCATGAGGCCGAAGGCGTCGATGAACGGACCGCTCGATGGATGGCGGGCCCTCGAGGTGGCCGACAGCGTCTCTGCCTCGTTCTGCGCCAAGATCCTTTCGGATCTCGGCGCAGAGGTGCTCAAGATCGAGCCACCGGGAGGCCACGGCTCACGACGATCGTTTCCTCGTCATCGAGCAGAGGAAAGCTGTCACTTCCTCTATCTCAATACCGGAAAGGAGAGCGTGGTCGTGCCTGACGACGCCGATGGCGACGCAGCGCTTCGCCGGCTCCTGGACGAGACGGATGTCTTGATCACTGACGGCTCCAGCCGCAGCCACGCGTTGAACGACGTCCCGCCCCATGTCGTTTGGGCGTCCATTCGACCCTTCGGAGCGTGGGGACCCTATGCCGGGTACCAAAGTACGCACCTCATCGTGTTTCATGCCGGGACCGAGGGTTCAATCCTGCCAAGTGGTCCCGGGTTCGCCACCTTTCCCGAACGGCCACCGATCCAGCTCGGGAGCGACATTGCCGACTATGACACGGGATGGAACGCGGCCGTCGCCGTGCTCGCGGGGTGCCATGACCGCCAACGCTCCGGAATCGGCCAGCGCATCGACGTTTCCGCCCAAGAGTCCGAGCTGACGCTCAATCGCACACGCTTGAGTCGCTTCAACAACGACGGGATCGTTTTGCACAGAGAAGCCAATCGTTACGGGATTGCCGGAACGCTTCGATGTCGCGATGGCTGGGTCCAGTTGGCTGGGCTCCGCGATGACCACTGGGACGCGCTCCTGGCCCGTCCGCAAGGACGGGACTTCGCCGACGGTCGCTTTGCGACCTCGCAAGCACGCCACGAGCACCAAGAAGCATTGGGGGAAGCGCTGGCGAGCTGGTGCGCGTCGCGCTCGAAGAACGAGGTTGTGGAGGTCCTGGCCGGAGTGGGCGCGGCTGTCGGTTCCTATGCCACCCCGGCCGAGATTATCTCCTCCGCCCAGCTGGCACATCGAGCGTTCTTTCGCCAGGTCCCTCATCGGGAGAGAGGGACGATCACGCTGCCCGGGGTGCCCTATCGCTTCTCTCGGACGCCGGTGGTGCTTCGAGCGGCGCCAGACCTCGGCTCGGCAACCGGATTCCGGCCGACACGCACGCCGAGGTCGCGGAGCGCATTCAGCTCGGCACCTCGGTCGGGCTTGGGAGAGCCCGCGGCGGTCCCAAGGGACGGTGGACGGATGCTCGAGGGCATTCGGGTGCTCGACTTCACGTGGGCGGCCGCCGGGCCATATGCGACCTTGCTCCTGGGGTTCTTGGGCGCCGAGGTCATCAAGGTCGAATCGTCACGGCGCCTTGACCCCGCTCGACGAGGCTTCCTCGCCGACTATGGCGGGCCGAACCGCTCGCCCAATTTCAACGAGCTCAATCTCAACAAACGAAGCTTTCAGGTCGACCTCAGCCGTCCTGAAGGCCGGGAGGTCGTCGCCAAGCTCGTGCCTTTGGTCGACGTCGTTGTCGACAACTTTCGACCGGGGGTCATGGCGCGCCTGGGCTTTGATGCGCAGACCTTGCTCGCCATGAACCCCCGGCTCGTCGTGGCTTCTTCCTCCGCGTACGGCTCGACTGGGCCCCAAGCGACGGGGGCAGGCTTGGCGAGCATCTTCTCCGCCGCAGGAGGTCTGGGCCATCAGACCGGCTATGCCGACGGACCCCCGACCGAAGTTGGAGAGTCGACCGACTACCGCAGCGCGAACGCCCTGACGGTTGCGATCCTCGCCGCGCTCCTCGACCGCATGCGTACCGGTCAGGGTCAGGCGATCGACCTGTCTTCGACGGAGGTGATCGTGGCAAGCGCTCCGGATGCTGTCCTGGCCGAGCTCTTCGACATTGCTTGGACACCGAGGCTCGGCAACCGCCATCGGGAGCTGGCTCCTCATGACGTCTACCCCTGCAGCGGCGAGGACCAGTGGGTGGCCCTCGCTGTTCGTCACGAGGACGACTGGCGCGCGCTTTGCGCGGTGATCGGCCGGGCGGACTGGGAGACACGCTATCGATCGGCACGCGAACGGATGGGCTCCATCGGGGTCATCGACCAGGGAATCGCTGCATGGACGCGGCAACGAAGCCCTTCCGAGGCGTTCCTCGACCTCCAGGGGGCGGGGGTTCCTGCCGCGCCAGTGCTGACCAATGCTCAGGCTGCACTCGACCCCCATCTCGCGGCCCGTGGCACCTTCGTGAAGGTGGTGCATCCCGAGATCGGAACCCAGACGGTCATGAGAGCGCCGTGGCTGTTCTCGGATTGGAAGTGCCTGGCGCATCGACATGGTCCCTTGCTGGGGCAGGACAACGACTATGTCTTGGGTGAGCTTCTCGGCATGGATCCGAGCCAGTGGCGCTCGCTTGCAGGCGTCTTCCGGTGACGGTGGCGCCGGCGCGGCGTTGCTCTCACCCATGAAGATTGTGGCCGGGTACTTCACGCCGGGGATTCCGGAGACCGGGGCAGCACTTTGGACCTCCGCTTCGATATCGTCTTTCGTCACGGTCGATCCGATCTGCTGACAGAGCCGTCAATGCATTGAAGGAGCGCCTGCGTGACCGGCATCGACGAATGTCATTTTCGAACGGCACGGCGAGGACGATCGCTGTCATTGAGTTCTTGGCGACGCGCCAGCTCCACACGTATTCGATTTCAGAGATCGCGCGTCGGTTTGGAGATGAACCAATCGACAGCGTTCACCCTTCTGCACACGCTGCACCAGGTTGGATGGGTATTCCGTTCACCGAGGGAATTGCGCTACGGCCTTGGTTCAACGCTGATGGTCGTGGGCGAAGCGGCGGCGAAGGTGATTCCGGAGGTGAGCTTCGCCCCCCGCCTCCAGCGGCTCGCTTCCGAGTCCATCGGGAGTGCGTGTTCAGCACGGTCGTTGGCGACGAGATCGTTGTGCTTGATACGACGGGTCCTGGTGATCTCGGTGGAAGCTCAGTCAGGCTTGGATCACGGGCACCAAGCGCTCTCGGCACGGCACCGTTTTCGTGGCTTGGCAAGACACAGCGTCCCAGGAGCAGTAGTACGAACGGAGCGGTGCGCAGAGCCCGGAGTGCCTTGAGGAGCTCGAGAAGGACTTGCGGGCAATTCGCAAGCGTGGATTCGTTTGCACGATGAGATCCCCCGCACACGGCCAATTGTCGCAACTCATTCGAGCATTTCCGCAGGACCATCGGTTTCCATGTCCGCCGGTCATTCGAGCACGGGGGTGATATCGCCTGGGTCATCCGGCGATGTGGGTGTGTTTCGCGTCACGGCTGGCGGGTGGGATCGCAACCCGTGTCGTTGTTTCCCGACTACCAGTTGGCCCCGGAGCATCCGTTTCCTGCGGCGATCCGCCATGCGGTGGCTGCCTACGAGAAGGTCAGTGCGCTGGGATCACCGGTTGTCGTCGCTGGCGACTCCGTAGGCGGCGGCGTCGCCGCGGCACTGATTCTCGCCGCCGCTTAGTCGGGCGCAGCCCGTTCGCCCCGAGCGTTGATCCTGATCTCGCCCTGGCTCGACCTCACGTGCACGGCCGGGACGTACAGCAGTCGGTCCGGCACCGATCAACGTTTTTCGCTCAGCGCTGCGACCGAGGCAGCGAACTTCTCTCTCCAGGGAATCCCTGCCGAGGACCCGTTGGTGTCTCCGCTGTTCGGGCACTGCTCTGCGTTCCCGTTGACGCTCCTCTTCCGGAGGCAACGAAGTCCTCCTCGACGATGCGGTCGAATTCTCGGCTCGCGCATACCGGTCGAAGCGTCGAGGCGCATTTCGTTGCGGCAATGCCCCATGCTTGGGTGACGCTGGATGCGGATTTGCCCGAGACGCATCGAGCAATTGCCGCCATCGCCTCGTTCATCCGGTCCGCCATCGCCGCTTGACGTGGTTCAGTATGGGACGCCGGTTGGGTCCAGATAGTCGGTCGCAAGGATCTTCTCTGCGGCATAGCGCGCCAGTTCTTCATCTGACACCCCAAGGATTTCCTTGTAGACGTATTCATTGTCCTCACCCAGCGTCGGTGATCCGCGCCACCATGCCTGGGGAACGCCCTTGAAGGCGAGGCCAGCATGGAGATGGGTTCCGACGTCAAAGCTCTCCAATGGCTGGAGCCAGGCTCTGGCCTTCAGATGCGGATCGTTTACGAATCCCTCGTCGTCGAGCAGTGGCCCGGCGGGAACACCGGCACGCTGGAGCATGTGAAACGCTTCGAGCAGTGGCTGGCGCGTGGTCCACTCCTCGATGAGCTTGTCGACCTCGTCATGGTTTGCGTGCCGTGAGGCGGCATCGACGAAGCGTGGGTCCGAGGCGAGCTCTGGTCGCCCTATGGCCGCCGCCAACGCTTGCCACTGGCTGTCGGTGCCCACAGAGATGGCCAGCCAACGGTGCTCGCCTTGGCAGCGGTAGAGGCCCTGTGGGGCTCTGAAGCGGTCACGGTTGCCGAAGCGTTCCGGCTCGATCCCCAATTGGAGGTCGACGAAGACGTCCCCCAGGTGGTTCAAGATGTTCTCGCTTTGAGGGAACTCCACTAACTGGCCACGGCCGGTTGCCGCGCGGTAGCGCAACGCGGCGAGCACGGCAAAGGCAGCTCCAGGGCCCGAGGCGGCATCCATGTAGGTTGTCGCCTGTGCCTGCGTCAGATCCGTCCCGCGATGCCCACAGAGCCACAGCATTCCTGTCAACCCGTCGAACTGTGCGCCGAAACCCGTGTAGCCGGACCATTCCCCTGAGAGCCCTGCTGGGGGCATGCGCACGATCACCAATCGTGGATTGCGAGCCTGCAGCTCGTTGGTATAGATGCCCATGTGGTCGAGACCGGTGGCCTTGAAGTTCTCGATGAAGACGTCACAGCGCTCCGCGAGGGCGAAGAGCAGCTCCTTGCCCTCTGGACGGCGGGTGTCGATGCTGACAGAGAACTTGTTCCTGGCGAGCGAGTTGTTCATCGCGTGACGGTTCCAGGGACGGTCGGGGCGGCCCGGCGCTGCCTCTCCGTACATGGAGCCCAGGAACCCGAGGTTCGTCGTGGTGGGGCGGGCCGTGTACCCCTTTGTGGTGGGCGGGAGAACCCAGGGATTCTCCACGCGGATCACCTCGGCTCCGAGGTCCGCGAGGAACATCGTGGCGTACGGGCCCGACCACACCGTCGTGAGGTCGAGGACGCGAATGCCTTCCAGGGGGAGCGTGTTCGGCCCGAGCCGGCGAGGGAGCGGTCCGGCACCCAAATGCCTCAGCGGCGCCGGTTCGCTGGTGCCGACTTGGGCAGAGGGTGCATTGAGGACCTCGTCGATCTCGGGATTGCCTTCGCCCAAGCTCGGGGACAGGCGCCGCAGTGCCCAGCCGCCCTCGGCGAAGCGGTAGGGGGGACCGGGAAGATCGATGGTTCCTGCGGCGGGGTCATCGGTGTGCACCCAGAAGCCCCGCTGGTGGAGATGGTCGGCGGCTAAGGACTCGGCAGGAGAGTTCACGCCGGCCAGCGGCCAGCCGGCCTTCTGTGCAGCAGCGGTCGCTTCGGCTCGGGTGTGGGAAAGGAGCCACGGGTACAGCGCCAGGTCGACCGCCTCCTTGGTCTCTGGGCGCTCGAAGGCGTCGGGCCGCGCGAAGGCCGCCCTCAGGTCGTCGTTGTCCAGTACGTCGAGCATCTCCTTGAGCTGCTGGGGGGTCGACATGAGGGCCATGTAGCCATCGGCGCAGGGGTAGACCCCCGTGGGGATCAGGGTGTCGCTGCTTGCGACCAGGCCTTGTTGGTCCGCTCGACCCCCTCGATAGGAGTACGCGAGGAGGGTCGCCTGGCGCATGGGGATCGTGGCCATCGCCTCGACCGCAGCGACGTCGACCAATGACCCCTCCCCAGTCCGCTCGGCGAGCACCACGGCAGCGAGCGCGCCGAGCGCCGCGGTGTTCCCGACGAAGCACAACCCAAGCTGCCCGGGCAAGCGCAAGGGGTCCTGGTCGCTTCGACCCTGGAGTAGCAACGCCCCGCTCACAGCCTGCACGACGATGTCCGCCCACCGGTAGCCGGCATAGGGACCGGTGAGCCCGAAACCGCTGATGTGCACGGCGCACAGCGCCGGGTATTGCTCGTGGAGCTCGTCCCATCGGATCTCGAAGGACTCCAGCAGGCCGCTGGCGGGATCATCGCCTCCGCTCTCTTCGATGACCAGGTGTGCACGTTCGAGCAGCTGGCGCAGCTTCGCTCGCCCTGCGGTGTCGTGTGCATCGACGACGATGCTGCGCTTGTTGGTGTTGAGGTGGAGCAAGGCGCCACCGCGGAAATGCCCGTCAGGGCCGTGTCGCGTGCTCGGTTGGTGCCGGAGCCGCCCTCCCGTCGGCGGCTCGACCTTGACGACCGTGGCCCCGAGGTCGGCGAAGAGCTTTCCGCAGTAGGTGCCCGCGACGCCTTCAGCCAGTTCGATGACCGTGATCCCGTTCAGTGCTTGTCGCACGCGTCCACTCCCCGCAATTCTTCGGCTTCGCTCGTTGTCCGTACCTTCCCCGCTTCGACGCGTCGGAGAGCGGGCAGCGAAACCCTCGACCTCATCTTCGCAGCCAACAGGCGCTGCGTGCACGGTCATGCCGGGATCTCGTTGCCCGGGCACTCTGGCCGTGGGCACTGCTGGGATGCCGAGTCACTCCTGCCGATTGCTCTGCGGGGTCAGGGTTGCCTCGGTGGACGCAGGCCGGGGCCAGCTATGACGAGGCGATCTTCACTCGATCGCCACAGATCGGCTTCCCGTTCTTGTATTGCGCGTAGCCCGTAGAGGTGATCTCGAGGAATGTTTCGCATGCGGTTTTGGGAACCATTGCGGGCGTACCGAAGTTGCTCAGGATGTCGGGCTGACTGAACAGGCCGCCGGCGGTCCACTTGTCGTCCTTGCGCAGGTTCTTGATGAACGCTTGGCGCGTCGGGTGTGCCCCAGCCATCTCGAGACCGGTGATCATCAGGTCCGCGGCGGCATAGCCATAGATGATGTTGATGCTCGGGATGCTACCGGTGAACGGCGTGTACTTCTTGAGACGTGCGAGCATGAGCTTCGCTGCCGGGCTGGGGTGGACCGTGGTATCCACGGTGACCGAGGTGTACTCGTCCTTCATCGACTGGAGCGCGGACGGCTGGTCGACGAGGTTCTGGTCATAGGCGGTCGGCCAGACCATCTTCGCGTTGACCCCTGCGTCCTTCACCGCTTTGCTGAGTGCGATGTCGCTTGAGAGGAGAAACAGTCCTTCGACGCCGTTGCACCCTGCTGACTTGATCTGGAGTGCTACGGCGGTGAAGTCCGAGTCCCCGAAGGGGATCGAAGTGTTCAGGTAACAATTCTGGATTCCCAGTGACTTGTCGGTCTGCACCAGTGCCTTTGCGGCGGTGATGGCAGAGGGGATGTTGAATGCGAGGACTGCCATCTTCGTGATGCCAAGGCTCTTCAAAAACCGCGCGCTGTCGGTGTTCGTGTACTGAACGCCGTCGGAGAACGGTCCGAGGACGCCACTGACGCTGAACATGTTCGTGTTCGGTGGAAGGTTCCATTCGGGGCCGTCGATCGCAGCACCGGTCACGGGCACACCTTGCTGCTGGAGGTAGCGATAGGAGCCCGCGGTGAAGCTCGTGTCCTCGATGACCCCAAACGCTCCTTTGCTCTGCACGAGGTCCTGGGCCACGGTGAGGTTGTTCGAGAAGCTCGAGCCGTCGTCCTCGACGACCAGCTTCAGCTTGTGGCCATGGACACCGCCGATCGCGTTCTGCGCGTCGATCCTTGCCTGAGCCCCCCATTGGGAGTTGACGTAGGAGGAAGCGGCGAGACCGGTGTTCGAGGTAATGAACCCGATCGTGATCGGTGGCTCGTTGGCGCTCGCCGCTGGGGCGCCGATCAGTCCGGTAATGGCAGCGCTGACCGTGAACGCAAGAGCGGTTCCGATTCGTAGGACCCTGGTGCGCGCGCTGTGCTCCACATTCCCCCCGTGATCCGATTCCGGTGCGCCGCCCAGTTGTGGTCGCGCGTCAGGAGAGTCAGACTATTGCAAGCGGTAGAGTAGCACTGTAACTTGCATGGTCGCAAGAGCAAGACCTCGCGGATGAGGTCCCGTCGGCGCGAGGCAATGCGCGCGGAGATGCATTGGCGCTCTGGCACGAAAGGATCGGGGTACCCCACCGCAGCGAATGGGGAGGGCGAGGGAGAACCCAGGAGGACCGCCATGGCCACCTACCGTCTGATCTCGTCGGACTCGCACGTGACGATGCCCGACGAAGCCTGGCA
>Ga0209061_1001805_pt1 | contig 31759 bp, 25 predicted proteins | sample Coa_R1_10_FD_187157 | JGI IMG/M metagenome (GOLD analysis project Ga0209061, IMG submission 187157) | Surface soil microbial communities from Centralia Pennsylvania, which are recovering from an underground coalmine fire - Coalmine... | ecosystem: Environmental > Terrestrial > Soil >... | reverse complement strand
GTTCAGCTTCTGCGCGAGCGCGGCGACCTGCTGCCAGGTGGGATGCTGCGGCATGGTCAGGCCCGCCTTGGCGAACAGGTCCTTGCGGTACATGAGGAAGGACGACTCCCCGTAGAACGGCACGGAGTACAGGTCGCCGCCCGAGGACAGCGACTTCGCGATGGGCGGGATGATGTCGCCCGCGTCGTAGCCGGGGTCTTTCGCGATGAAGGTCTTCGACAGGTCGGTGAGCCAGCCGTTCTTCGCCCACAGCGGGGTCTCGTAGTTGCTGATCATCACGACGTCGAAGAGCCCGCCGTTGGTGGCGATGTCCTTCTGCACCTGCGAGCGGAGCTGATCCTCCGGCAGGGTGTCGTAGGTGACCTTGATATCCGGATGCTGCTTCTCGAACACGCTGGTCAGATGCTCGACGTCCTGCATCTGCGGGTTGGCCACGATCGCGACCCGCAAAGTGACCGGGCCGCTGGAGCTGCCCCCGCTGCTGCCTCCGCCCCCGCCAGCGCCCGCTCCGGAGCACGCGGCGGCGGTCAGCGCGAGACACGACGCGGCGGCACCGGACGCGGCCAGGCGCCGCAACCTCCGTCCTGTGGGCTTCACGAACCCTCACCTCCTGATGTGTTCGCCGTGGCGACGGGGCGCCGGGTGAGCCGCCGGGCCTCGTCCACGCGCGCGTATAGCTGGACTCCTTCATCGGTGATGTCGTCGCCGGACGGCACCCGGCTGTCGTCGAGCCGGCAGGCCGCCGCTGCCCAGGCGAGCGCCGTGCGCAGCGCCTCGGGTCCCCGCGCGCCGCCGGCCAGGAAGCCGGCGAGCAGGGCGTCCCCGGCTCCCACCGCGCTGCGCACCGTCTCCACCCCGGCCTCGCCGTGCCAGACCCTGCCGTCCTGGACGAGCAGCGCCCCGTCCGGGCCGAGGCTCGCCACCACGGAGCACCCGCCCGCGGCGGCCAGCCCCTCCGCCGCGCGCGCCGCCTCGCCGAGCGTGGCCGGCCGGCGGCCCGTCGCGGCCGCCAGTTCGGGCAGGTTCGGCTTGATGAGGCCCACGCCGCACGCCGCTACCGGGCCCAGCAGGTCGCCGCGCGTGTCGACAGCGAACGGCAGCCCTGCCCGGCGCGCCCATCGCGCGAGCCGGACGTAGAAGCCCGCGGCGCCCCGGGGGAGGCTGCCCGACGCCACCAGCCAGTTCGCGTCTGCCGCAGCCGCCACCGTGGCCTCGAACAGCGCGGCCACCTCATCCTCTGACAGTGCCGGGCCGGATTCGTTGATCTTGGTGACGGTGCCGTCGGCTTCGCGGACGCTGATGTTCACCCGCACCGTGCCGCGGATCGGGACCGGCATGAAGTCGATGCCCTCACCGGCCAGCATCCGGGCGAACTGCTCGCCCTCCTGGCCGCCGAGCGGCACCACTGCCCGGGCGGCCACGCCGTTCGCGGTGAGGCACCGGGCGACGTTGACCCCCTTCCCGCTCGGGTGAACGGCCGTGCGGCTGGACCTCAGGACGCTGCCGCGTACCAGCCGGCCGACGTGAACGGTGCGGTCGATGCTCGGATTGGGGGTGACCGTGAGGATCATGCCGTCACCACGTCCAGGCCAGCGTCCCGTATCTCCCCGGCGACGTCGGCGTGCAGCCCGCTGTCGGTGACCAGCAGGTCTATGTCGCTCAGCTCGCCATACCGGCACAGGCTCACCGCGCCGATCTTGGTGTGGTCGGCGAGCAGGACCGTGCGCTGGCCGATGGTGAGCGCGGCGCGTTTCACCGCCGCCTCGCCGATATCGGGGGTGGTCAGTCCCTCTCGCGGTGACAGGCCGTTGGTGCCGACAAACGCCACGTCGACCCGGGCTCCGGCCATTCCGCGCAATGCCCAGTCGTCCACCTCGGCCAGCGTCATCCGGCGCACCCGGCCGCCCACGGTCAGCACGGTCAGTTCCGGGCGGACAGCCAGCATCAGCGCGATCGGCAGGCTGTTGGTCACCACCGTCCGCTCGCTGTCATGGGGAAGCAGTTCCGCGAACACGGCCGCGGTCGATCCTGCCTCGATGAAGATCGCCCCCTCGGGGGGCAGTTCGGCGAGCGCGGCCTTGGCGATGCGCCGCTTTTCCCCGGCCATGATCCGCGTGCGGGCGCCCACTTCGAGCTCGAACGCCACCATCCGCTCGGCTGGGATCGCCCCGCCGTGCACCCGCCGCAGCATGCCCTGCCGCTCGAGGGCCGCGAGGTCCCGGCGGATCGTCTCGGTGGCCACGCCGAACTCCTCGGCGAGCCGGGTCACCTCGACCCGGCCGGCCCTTCGTGCCTGGAGCAGGATCGCCTGACGGCGCTCGTCGCCGTACATGTCTCCCCTGGATGACCGTCCGTGCCCGATTGGATGTGGCTATTCTGTGGTCTTAGGTGGGAAGCGGTCAAGGGGTGACGAGGCTCGCTGTCACCATGGGAGGGCAGGGGACGGTAGCAGCCGGCATGCGCGGCCATGCCATGCGAGATCCCGCGGTACCCGGTGCCGCGCGGATGCGATCGCTACCATGCCACATGTCCAGGATCTGGGCGGCCCATGGCGTCACGGCAGGCCCGCTGCCAGCCAGGCCACCTTCCCGGGGAGCAAGGAGCGATTTCATGAGCGCAGGACTGACGTACCGGCTCGGCCGGATCTTCGGCCACGACGGGCGGGCGATGATACTTCCGGTGGACCATGGCCTGATGCTCGGCCGCATACCCGGCCTGGAACAGCCGAAGGCGCTGGTGGAGGCGGCAGCCGGGGCAGGCTGTGACGGGCTGCTCATGTCGGCCGGCCTGGCCAGGGCCACGGCGGGAATGTTCGCTCACCGCCATGCGCCCGCCCGCCTGCTCACCCTCGACACGCTCCTCGGCGCGAACGAGCAGGACACGGGCGCGGCGGCCCTGGTGGCCTCGGTGGAGCAGGCGGCACGCCTTGGCGCTGACGCGGTCAAGCTGCTGATGGCATGGGATGCCCCCGGCGGTCACCAGGCGGCGGCAGCGAAGCGGATCGCGGCGGTGGCCGGGGAAGCCGCCCGGTGGGAGATCCCCCTCATGGTGGAGCCGGTCACCCTGCGGACGCCGCGCAGCCCCCAGGCCATCGAGCTGGAGCTGGACGCGGCCCGGATCGCGATGGAGCTGGGGGCCGACATCATCAAGATGGCCTATCCGGGGAGCCCCGAAGTGATGAAATCCCTGAGCGAGGAACTCGGCCTGCCGGTCGTGATCCTGGGCGGGCCGAAGGTGGCGGGCGCTGCCGGCCTGGTCCGGCTGGTCGGCGAGGCGATGGCTGCGGGCGCGTCCGGGATCGTCATCGGGCGCCAGGTATGGCAGCGGAGCCCCGCCGAGCGGTCCGCCGTGATGAAGGCACTGGTGGAGGTCGTGCACGGCAGGCTGGATGCTGACGAGGCCGTGAAAGGACTGCAGCCGGTTGCCTGAGCTCGCCGGCCTGCTGTGCGGGGTCGACATCGGTACCACGCACATCAAGGCTGCCCTCGTGGCCGGGGACGGCTCGGTGGTGAGCGTGTCGAAGGTGCCCACGCCGGTGATCAGCGACGGGTACGGGCCCTGCCATGATCCCGAGCAGATCCGCCTGGCGGCCGAGCATGTGATGTGCCAGGCCCAGCGGGAGGCCCCGGCCCCGGGCCGGATCACCGCCGTGGGGGTCACCAGCGTCGGGGAAGAGGGCGTGCCCCTGGACCCGCGGGGGCGGGTGCTGTACCCGTCGATCGCCTGGTACGACCGGCGGCCCTCGTCCGCCGAACGCGACTGGTCGGCCCGCCACGGCGACGAGGAACTGTTCGCCGTCACCGGGCTGCACAAGGACCTGGGATTTACGATCTTCAAATGGCTGTGGCTCAAGGCGGCCCAGCCGTCGGCCTGGTCCCGGTGCACAGCCTGGCTCGGCATCGCCGACTATGTCGTGTGGCGATGGACAGGGCAGTACGGGATGAGCATCGGCCATGCCAGCAGGACCGCCGTGTTCGATCTCAGGTCGTTCCGGTGGAAGGAGGACTGGGCCGCCGAGGCGCTCCCCCGGGGGGCCGATGCGCTGCCCCTCCTGCATGAGGCGGGCAGCCCCGTGGGGTTCCTGCGGCACGGGATCATCCCGGGCCTGGTCACGGAGGAGGAGGTGCCGGTCGTGGCCACTGGCCTGGACCACGTGGTCGGCGCCTATGCCGCCGGGGTGCAGCGTCCGGGGCAGGTCCTGGATTCCCTGGGCACCGCCGAGGCGCTCATCGGGCCGGTGCCGCCGGAACACCTGCACAGGGCCGATTACCGGCTGGGCGTCGATTTCGGGGCCGGCATCCTGCCCCGCACCCACATCGCCATTGCCAGTCTCGAATCGGGCGCCGGGGTCAGCGGGATGCTGGAGGTGCTGGGTGCCACCGGTGCTGCGGAGCGGCAGAAGCTCGAATCCGAGGCCGCCAGGCTCCTTCCCGGGGCGGCGGGGCTCACCTACGTCCCGCCTCGCATGCGGACCAGGTCCGGGGGAGCGTTCCTCGGGCATAAGGTCACCCACCGGGCCGCGGACGTGTACCGGGCGGTTGTCGAGGGCTGGGCGCTGGCCGCCGACGGTGCCCTGTCCGGCCTGGGGGACCCGGGCACGCCGCAGCAGGTGACGTGCATCGGGGGAGGCAGCGGGTCCCCGCTGTGGATGCGGATCAAGGCCAGCATCCTGGACCGGGAGATCCGCTGCCTGAGGACGCCCGAGATCGTGGCCGCGGGCGCGGCGCTGCTGGCGGCCAGGGCCGTACCCGGATCAGGGGCGATGGCGAACTGGAAGCCGGCGGCCAGCGCCGTGGCCCCGGTGCCGGACTGGGTTCCCCGCTACCGCGTGCTGCGGCAGGAGTTCAGGCGGCTGGCGCACATCGTCCACCCTGCCGCCGGCCCCTGCGTCTACCCCTGATCCGGTTCCTCCGCGGGGGTGTCACAGCCCGGTGGCCGCCCCGTCCGAGCGGGGGTCGGCGGCTGCTTCCAGCCGGCCGGGGAGCACCCGGATCGCCTGGGCGTGCCCCATGGTGCCGGACCACGGCTCGGTCAGTTCCACCCTCTCGTGGCCCAGCCGTGTCAGGTCCCTGGCGACCTGCTCGCCGAACCGGGCCTCCAGGCGGAGGCCGTCGTGGGCGGCTCCCCAGGTCCGGCCGTAGAGCCAGCGGGGAGCGTCAACGGCCTGCTGGACGCCGAGGCCGTGATCCACTATCCGCGTGACCAGGGCGGTCTGGGTCTGGGGCTGGCCTTCGCCGCCCATGGCCCCGTAGATGAGTTCCGGCGTTCCGCCGGGGCCGAGCAGCATGCTGGCCATCAGGGTGTGCAGGGTCCGCTTCCCCGGCTGCAGCCGGTTGGGGTGGCCGGGGTCGAGCGAGAAGAAGCTTCCCCGGTTCTGCAGCAGCAGGCCGGTGTCCCCCGCCACCACACCCGATCCCCATCCGAAGTACAGGCTCTGGATGACGGCTGCGGCGTTCCCCCCGGCGTCGACGGCACAGGCGAAGGTGGTGTCGCCGTCCGGGGCCGGCCGCCAGCGGCGGGAGCCGCCGCCCCGGCCGAGCAGGGCGGCCCGCTCCGCCAGGTAGCGGCCGTCGAGCAGCTTGCCGGTGGGTACGTCCTCGAAAGCCGGGTCGGTGAGATAGCGGTCCCGGTCCTCGAAGGCGAGGCGGGTGGCTCCCACCAGGAGGTGGATGTAGGCCGCCGGGTCACCGGCCGTGGCCGCGACATCGAAGTGTTCCAGCATGCCCAGCATCTGCAGGTGGGCCAGGCCCTGGGAGCTGGGCGGGGTGGTGACGGCGGTCCTGCCGCGGTAGGCCACCCGGACCGGTGCCACCCAGTCGGAGCGGTGGGCGGCGAAATCCTCAGCCGCCAGGACCCCGCCGCAGGCGGCGAGGTAACCGGCCACGGCCCGGGCGATGGGGCCCTCGTAGAAGACCTCACGGCCTCCATGGGCCACTGCCTCCAGGGTGGCGGCCAGGCGGGGGTTGGTCATGACCTCGCCCTCGGTATACGGGGAGCGGCCGGCCTTGAGGAAGCAGGCGGCGGTCTCCTCACGGGCCCTCAGCAGCGGGAGGAAGGATGCCGAGTACGCGGCGAGGTGACGCGGCACCGGGAAGCCGTCCCGGGCGTAGCCGATCGCCGGTTCCAGGCATTCCGCGAGGCTCAGCCTCCCGTACCGGCGGTGGGCCTGGATCCAGCCGTCCACGGCCCCGGGCACGGTCAGGGCCGCCATCGGCCCGCGGGGCTCGATGGCAGGGCCGAGGGCGCGGTAGCGCTCGGCGGTTGCCCGGGCCGCGGCCCGGCCGCTGGCGTCGAGGACCTCGGCGGTGCCGCTGGGCGCGTCGTAGATCAGCCAGAAGGCGTCACCCCCGGGGCCCGTCATGTGCGGGTACACCACGCCCAGGGTGGCGTTCACGGCGACCATGGCGTCCACCGCGCTGCCGCCGCGGGCCAGGGCCCACAGCCCGGCCGAGGAGGCAAGGTGGTGCGGGGAGGCCACCGCCGCCCGGCGGGCCGTGAACGGGCGGCCCGACCGGGGATCTGCCATCATGCTCCCACGGCGGCCGCTCCCGGCCCGGCAGCGGCCGCTTCCGGGCCGGCGGGGACGGCTGCCCGCTGGTCGTCGGGCAGGCGTGCCCGCAGCAGGCGGTAGGCGTGCACCGCGAGCTCCAGGCACAGCCGGTTCGTCGGGTGGCGGTCGATCCCGCCGGTCAGCCGCTCGATCTGCGCCAGGCGGTAGCGCAGGGTGTTGTAGTGAATATAGAGTTCCCGGGCCGTCTCCATCCCGTTGCGGTCGTGGCGCAGGTAGGTTTCGAGGGTCTGGACCAGGCACCCGTGATGGTGACGGTCGTGCTCGAGCAAGGGCCCGAGCATCTCCTGGACGTGACGGTGGAGCTCGTCGGGGGGAAGCTGGCAGAGGAGCCGGTAGATCCCGAGCTCGCTGTGGGAGAGCACGAAATCAGGGCCGTAGATGTCCCGCCCCAGGGTCAGGGTCTCGACCGCCTCGCTGTAACTGCGGGGAAGGCCGGAGGGGTCCGCGCAGATGCGCCCGGCCCCGATCATCACCTGGAGCCCCCGGCGGCTGTCGTGGAGCCGTTCGTACACCCGGCGGCAGACCCCGGTGAGGGACTGTCCCGGCTCGACGAGCATGGCCAGGCCGGACTGCAGGGCGCAGACGATCGCGGTCGGGCCCGCGGCCTCGTGGGCCGCGTGAACGAGCGGTTCCTCGGTCCAGCGGCAGCCGCCACCGGAGGCGCCCGGTTCCTCGCCGAGCTCGACAAGCACCGCCGCCCTCGGCAGGTGCAGATCCCAGCCGATGGTGGCCGCCCGCCGGATGATGTCCGACTGGTCGGGGGACCGGCCGGTCACCAGCTCGAGGAGCAGTACCGTGCGGTAGCGGTGCTCGTGGTCGGCGACGGCCCGCTCCTGGGCCGTCACCAGGGCGGCGATCGTGGCGGCCCTCTCGACCGCGATCAGCTCGTGGGGCAGCATGGGCCGCTCACCGGGCCACACCACCACGTCGCCGTGGGTGGCGGTGCCGGCCTGGATCGGGTATGCCACCGTCGGTGATTCCTCCCCGGCCGGCTCGGGCCCGGCCGCGGCCACCGTGTCCCCGTAGGGGCCGATGATCGCGGTGCGGCGCTGGAGCAGGCCGGACAGGGTCTCCATCAGGTCCTGGAAAGACCCGCCGCCGGCGGCCACGGCCGTCAGCTTCTCGTGGATGGCCTGGGAACGTTCCAGCGCGACGGCCTGCCGGTTGAGGATCGTGGACAGCACCTCGGACAGGATGTCGTTGAAGGTGGTCCCTGTGGGGATCTCGATGATGGGGAAGCCGAGGCGGTCAGCCGCCGCGAGCATGCCCGGCGGGGGAGCCTCCATGTAGGGGCCGATCCTGATGCCCAGGGCGGCCAGGCCGCGGTCGAAGAGCTGCGGGACAAGGCCGGTGAGTGCCCCGGGGTCCTCCCGTACCGGGTAGGCGGTGGTAAGCAGCAGCTCCCCTCCGCGCATCCAGCGGACGATGTCGGGGACCTCCATGATGTTGACCACGCGGATCCTGCGCTGCAGGCCCTGCCGCCCGGCCAGCAGGCGGGCGCCCGCCAGGCAGGGGAGCCCGAGGGCCTCCTCGACGGTGATGTCGATCCGGGTCCCGCTGCCCTGGCACGCGGCCGCCTGACTGGGCACGTTTTCACTATGGCACAAGCCGGCCCGGCTTGTCCTGGCAGGCGATGCCGGCGATCAGCGGCGCCTGCCGGCACATGTAGCCGGTGACTCCCGCGGGCGGCCTTCCGTACCCTCGCCGCCATGAGCCTGGCGACAGCAGTAGTGGCGGTGGGCGGGAACGCGCTGTTGCGCGGGGGCACCGTCGCCACCATCGACGAGCAGTTCGAGGCGGCCCGGCGGCTGGCCGTGCCCCTGCGGGACATGATCGGGGCAGGGTGGCGTGTGGTGCTGTCCCATGGCAACGGCCCCCAGGTCGGCTTCATCCTGCGCCGCAGCGACCTGGTCGCCGCGGTGGCGCCCGAGCTTCCCCGCCTGACCCTCGACATGTGCGTGGCCGACTCGCAGGGGAGCCTGGGCTACATCCTGGCCAGCACGCTGCAGGGGGAGCTGCGGGCGTCCGGTCTCCCTGGCACCGTGGTGGCCCTGCTGACCCACACCGTGGTGAGCGGGGAAGACCCCGCCTTCCGGCAGCCGAGCAAGCCCATCGGGGCCTTCTACGCCGAGGAGACGGCGAAGGCCCTGGCCGCGGAGCATGGCTGGTCGGTGATGGAGGACGCGGGGCGGGGGTGGCGCCGGGTCGTCCCGTCCCCCCGTCCCCGCCGCCTGGTCGAGCAGGATGCCATCCGGGCCCTGGTGGCGGGCGGATTCATCGTTGTCGCCGCCGGGGGAGGAGGGATCCCGGTCGTGGAAGATACGGGGGGCCGCTACCAGGGCGTGGAAGCGGTGGTGGACAAGGACTTCACCTCGGCCCTGCTCGCGGCCGGCCTCGGCGCTGATCTGCTGGTGATCACCACCGGGGTCCCGCAGGTGGCGGTCGGGTTCGGGAGCGCCTCCGAGCGGCTGATCAGCCGCATGGACGCGGCCGAGGCCGCCGGGTACCTGGCTGACGGCGAGTTCCCGCCGGGAAGCATGGGCCCGAAAGTCGAAGCCGCGCTCCAGTTCCTGCGGGCTGGAGGCCGGGAGGTGCTCATCACGTCCGCCGGCCGGCTTTCCGAGGCTCTCGACGGCAGAACCGGGACGTGGATCGTGCCGGGCCGGCAGGGCATCAGCGAGCCCCGGGAGCCGGCCGTCAGCGAGCCCCGGGAGGCAGCCGTCAGTGAGCCTCGGGAGCCATGAGCTTGACGTTCACCCAAGCGTAGAGCGGGCCGCAGGCGTTCATGAAGATCGCGGCACCCAGGGCCGCGGGAGCGTTGTGGGCGATCGGCCCGAACCCCCCGTAGTAGGTGGCGAAGTACGAGGCGAAGCCGAAGAACATCCCCGGCACGAACGCGAACACCTTGACGAGCTGGCCGAGGACGATCTGGGCGGAGTTCAGGACGCCGAGGATGGCCATCTCGACCACGATGTAGGCCCAGCCCGACACGTAGGGCTTGGTCGCGTTGAACCCGAGCACGATGCAGAACGCGGTGATCGACCCAACAGGCATCGTCGGCAGGAGCTTCTTGAACACCTCGCGCTTGGGTCCCCCCGAGGCGAACGTGCCGGCCCAGGTTATGAAGATGGCCCACGGGGGGAAGTTCGTCGGCGGGAGGGAGCTGAGCACGGTCGTGACCGCCAGGAGCGAGGCCGCGACCGGGAGCGGCAGGTTGACCCGGATGGCCCTTCTCCTCCGTGCCCTCCGGGGTACCCCGATCGCCTGCGCGGGCTCCAGCGGGGGGTTGCTGTCCATGATTGCCCCTATCTATGCTGCGTGACGGTTGATGACGGTCTCGTAGCGCGTCTCGGCCACGACACGGCCGCGCTTGATCACCCACAGCCGGGGCGGAATGTCCAGCAGCACGTCAGCCACCAGGCCGGTGTCCAGGACCACCAGGTCGGCCTGCCGCCCGGCGACGAGCCCGTAGGAATCGGCCAGGCCCATCGACCGGGCCGCCGCGTACGTCGCCATCTGGAGCACCTCGGCCTGGCTGTGGGGGGTGCCGAACTGGGCCACGTGGGCCAGCAGGCTGCCGATGAGGAGGGGGTCCGCCTTCCCGAAGGGGGTGAAGGCGTTGCGGATGTTGTTCGAGGAGAACGTGACGTTCACGCCCGAGTCCCGCAGCAGATGGACCGGCGTGAGCCCCCGGCGCTGATTCCGGGTGTCCTTGCGGCCTCCCAGGTACAGATCGGTCGCGGGAAGGGTCACGATGTGGACGTCGGCCTCCCGGAGCAGGTCGATGACGGGCTTGGCCTCCTCCGGTGTGAGCGCGGCGAGGCTGGTGACATGCCCCAGCGAGACCCGGCCCTGATAGCCGAGATCGATCGCCCGCTTGGCGATGTGCGCGGCGGCGCAGAACCGCCGGTCCGACGCGTCGTCGGCGAAGTCCGCGTGCATGTCGACGGGGGCGTCGTAACGCTGGGCCAGCTCGAAGGCCATGTCGATGTGCCGCTGGGTGTCATCCCAGCTCGGCTCGTTGTACGGGCATCCCCCCACGGCCGTGGCCCCCATCCGCATGGCCTCGTCCATGAGCTCGAATGTCCCGGGCGCCTTGATGATGCCCTCCTGGGGGAAGGCCACGATCTGGAGGTCGAGCAGGCCGTCGTACTCCTGGCGCAGTTCCAGTGCCGTCTCCACGCCGATCAGGCCCTGGATGGGATCCACGTCAGGCTGGGCCCTGATGGCCACCGTGCCGGCCCGGAGAGCCATGTCGAGGACGGCCCGGGAGCGCTCGAGCACGTCCTCGCGCTCCTGGGACGCCTTGAGCTGCCCGGTGATCCGGATGGCTTCCTCCAGCGTCCCGTCGCGGGCGGGACGGCGGCGGTAGAGCAGCGCCTTGTCCAGGTGCAGGTGCGGCTCGAGGAACCCGGGCAGCACCACGCGGCCGCCGGCATCGATGATGCGGTCAGCTCCCGCCCCGGCCCCGGTTCCGGGCCCGATCGCCGAGATTGTGCCGTCCTCGATGGCGATGTCGGTCAGCGGCCGGTCATCCCACACGCGCGCGTTCTTGATCAGCAAGCCCACAGTGCCCTCCCTGACGACGCCGGCAGGCTGCGGCCGGTTGCCGCCTTTGTTGGGAGGGTAGGCGTCCGTGTGACGTAGGTCACTGGCATTCCCTGCCAGCAGGACATCGGCGCTCCTGGCAGCATCTGCCCATGACGGCCGGCGCGGAACGTCGCTACAGTCATCGCCGTGACGATCCGCTGCCTGATCCGTCCCAGCGCCTACTTCGACTCGGTGGTGCTCATGCGGATCGCCGGCGAGCTAGGCGGCCGCCCCGGCGTCGACGCGGCAAGCCTTGTCATGGCCACCGAAGCCAACAAGCAGGTTCTGGCCGGTGCCGGGCTGCTCACCGAGGAGGCGAAGGGAGCCACCGCGAACGACCTGGTGCTCGCCGTGGCCGGGCAGGGCGCGGCGGTCGACGACGCGCTGCGGACCGCCCTGAAGGCACTGGAACGCGGCAGCGGGGAACCGGGGACAGGGGCCGGGGGCCCTCCGCAGTCGCCCCCGCCGGTCCGGGCCCGCACCCTGGCCGGGCTGAGGGGGGCCGCCGACCTCGCCGTCATCTCCACGCCGGGCCGCTACGCCGCCGCGGAGGCCCTGAAGGCGCTGCGCCTGGGCCTGCACGTCTTCCTCTTCAGCGACAACGTCCCTGTCGAGCAGGAGGTGTTCCTCAAGGAGGAAGCTCAGCGGCGGGGTCTTCTCGTGATGGGCCCCGACTGCGGGACGGCCATCATCGGCGGCGTTCCCCTCGGGTTCGCCAACGCCGTGCGCCGCGGGGACATCGGCCTGATCGGCGCCTCGGGAACCGGCCTGCAGCAGGTCTCGGTGCTGATCGACGCCGAGGGGGGAGGCGTCAGCCAGGTCATCGGGGTGGGCAGCCGCGACCTGTCCGGGGCGGTGGGAGGGCGGTCGGCGTTCGCGGCCCTGGACGCGCTTGCCGCAGATCCGGGTACCCGGGTCATCGTGCTCATCTCCAAGCCCCCCGCACCGGAGGTGGCCGACCGGATCATGGCCCGGGCGGCCAGGGCAGGCAAGCCGGTCATCGCCTGCTTCCTCGGGTACCAGCCCCCTGATCCCCCGCCCGGTGTCCGGACGGCAGCGACCCTGGAGGCGGCGGCACTGGCCGCAGTGGGGAAAGACGCGGGGGACGGCCCGGAGGCCTCCGGCCCGTCACTTACGCCCCTGGCGGCACGGCCTGCCCCGCCTCCCTGCGGCGGCGGCGGCGGCGGCCTCCTGCGTGCCCTCTACACCGGGGGAACCTTCGCCTGCGAAAGCCGCCTCCTGCTGCTGCCCCAGCTCGGCACCCTGGCCGTCCATCCCGCCCCCCCGGCGCCGGGTGAGGGGATCACGCTGCCGGACGCCCACGTGGTGCTCGATCTCGGGGACGACCGGTTCACGGTGGGGCGTCCCCACCCGATGATCTACCCGGAGGCGCGGACGGAGTTCCTGCGGGCGGCGATGGCCGACCAGCGCAGCGCTGTCGTCGTGCTCGACATCGTCCTCGGCTACGGCGCCGCCCCTGACCCTGCCGGGCCCGTCGCCTCCGTGCTGGCCGAGGCCGCGGGCCGGCCGTACCGGCCAGCCGTCGTCGCGTTCATCGTCGGGACAGCAGCCGACCCCCAGGGCCTGGCCCGCCAGGAACGGATGCTGCGTGACGCCGGGGCGGTGCTGGCGCCCAGCAGCACGGCCGCGGCCCGGCTGGCGGGCCAGCTCCTGGCCGCTCCGGGAGCCGTGGGATGAGCTCCGGGAACGGCGGGATGACAGGATGAGCAACCGTTTCGGGGGAACGGGGGTGAGCATCAGTGAGCTGCTGGCCGGCCCGCCCCGCGTGGCCAACGTCGGGGTGGAGGACCTCGCCCGGCCCCTGGAAGCCCTCGGCGTACCGGTGGAAAGCGTGGACTGGCGGCCGCCCGCCCTGGGTGACGAGGAGGCCGGGTGGAAGCTGGCCGGCCTGATCGCGGACCCGCGGATCGAGGCCGCCAACTCCGAAACCATCGAGCGGATGCTCGCGGTCCAGCCCGTGTGGGCCGATGTCCGCCCTGCCGCGGACGTGCTCCCGGAACTGGCCGCCGACCGTCTCCTCCTGCACGCCGGGCCCCCGATCGAGTGGGAGCGGATGTGCGGGCCGATGCAGGCCGCCGTCATCGGGGCCGCCATGCTCGAAGGATGGGCCGGCACCCCCGCCGAGGCCGCCCGGCTGGCAAGCTCGGGGGAGATCACCTTCGGCCCCTGCCATCATCACGACGCGGTGGGGCCGATGGCCGGGGTCATCTCCGCGTCGATGCCCCTGATCGTCGCCGAAGACGCAAGGACGGGCCGGCGTGCCTTCAGCAACCTCAACGAGGGCCAGGGACGCTGCCTCCGCTACGGGGCCCTCGGCGATGACGTGATGGACCGGCTGCGGTGGATGAGCCGGCGGCTGGGGCCCAGCCTGGCCGCCGCCCTGCGGACGCTGCAGGAACCGGTGAACCTGAAGGTGATCATCGCCCAGGCACTGCAGATGGGCGACGAATGCCACAGCCGCAACGTGGCCGCCAGTGCCCAGCTCACCCGGCGGCTGGCCCCCGCCCTGGCCCGTCACGCGGACCTGGGCGGCATCGAGGCGCTGGAGTTCCTCGCCGCCAACGACTACTGGTTCCTCAACTTCTCGATGGTGACGGGCAAGCTGGCCACCATGGCCGGGCACGGGATCCCGGGGTCGACGGTGGTGACCGCGCTGGCCCGCAACGGCGCCGACGTCGGTATCCGGGTCAGCGGCTGCGGAGACACCTGGTTCACCGCCCCCGCCCCCGTGCCCGACGGCCTCTACTTCCCCGGGTACGGGCCGCAGGACGCGAACCCCGACATCGGGGACAGCGCCATCGCCGAGACGTACGGCCTGGGAGGCTTCGCCCTGGCCGCAGCGCCCGCCATCGTCGGGTTCGTCGGCGGTACCCCACAGGAGGCCCGGCGAACCAGCGAGGCGATGGCCCTTATCACCGCCGGCCGCCACCGCGACCTGCAGGTGCCGGCGCTGAACTTCGCCGGACCCCCCCTGGGGATCGACTGCCGGGCCGTCCTGGACACCGGGATCGAGCCCGCCATCACCACCGGCATCTCGCACCGCGAGCCCGGCATCGGCCAGATCGGCGCCGGCATCACCCACGCACCCATGGCCTGCTTCGCCGATGCCATCCGGGCCTTCGGGCTTCCGGGCGCGGCAGGCGTCCCCGCGCGGTGACGCCCGTGCGCGCGCGTTCCGCCAGCCGGTCAGCCCTGGCGCTGCTCCACGGCCCGCGCCAGGCCGGCCGGCACCTCGGGGCCGGCTACGTGCAGTTCGGGGACTACGTGCTGGCGCTGACCCGCCCAGGCGGGCCCCGTATGCCCAACGGCATCGAGTGCGACGTGCGGCTCCCGCCCCGGGACGCCGGCGCGTGGATCGGGGAGGGCCGCCTCGGAGCAGGCATCGGGGAAGGCCGCCTACAGGCAAGGATCGGGGAGGGCCGCCTCGAGATAGGAGGCCAGGTGGTGCTTCCCGGCCCGTTGTGGGAGGCGCGGCCCACGCCCCGGGTCGCCCTCGCCGCCTGTCCTCGCTTCGTCCCCGACCCGCTGCGGCTGGCAGGGGCCGGGGAGGGCCTCACCCCGGCCGGCGACGACCTGCTGGCCGGCTACGCGGCCGGCCTGGTCCTCTGGCACGGGCGCGAGGAAGAGGCCAGGGCCATCGCGGACGCGGCTGCTCCCCGGACCACCCTGCTGTCGGCCACGCTCCTGCGTCACGCCGCGAGGGGCGAGCTGCCAGAGCCGGCCCATACGCTCCTGGAGACGGGAGATGCGGCACCGCTACGCGCCTTCGGCCACTCATCGGGCCGGGCCCTGATGGCGGGGCTGGCCCTGGCCTGCTGACGGGGCCGCCGGCTGCGGTGCCGCGCGGCTGAACGTCTCGCGCAAAGCCGCGTTCACCACGTCGGGACGTTCGACGTGCGGGTAATGGGACGCCCCGGGAACGCGCAGCAGCCGCGCCCCGATCCGTTCGGCGGTGATCCGGGCGCAGGCCATCAGCGGCACGCCGCCGCGCTCCCGGTACACTGCCGGGGCGTTCTCCCAGGTCCCGCCGATGACCAGCTTGGGCCAGGGTGCGGCGCGCAGTGGCCCGAGGGGGATCTCGGCTTCCCAGCACGGGAGCTCGCGCAGCGCGGCGCCGGCCGCTCGCAGCCGTTCCGGCGTGGGGGGCAGCGGCGGCCACCCGACCGAGTCGGTGGCAGCGCGCAGGTAGACCTCGGGCGGGAGGTCAGCGGGCAGCTTCGCCCGGCCCTCCCGGTTGGCGCGCAGCGCCGCGGCAACCTCCGGGTCGCCGGCCGCGACCTGGTAGCAGCCGGGTTCGATCAGCGTCAGGGACCGGATGGCATCCGGGCGGCGCGCGGCGGCCATCATCGCGGCCACGCCCCCGTAGGAGTGGCCGACCAGGTGCGCGCCCCCGGCGCCGCCGAGGAGCCCGGCGATGTCGCCGGCGTCAACGGCGTAGTCGCTGTGCGCGATGTCCGGGCTGTGGCCATATCCGCGCCGGTCCATGGCCAGCAGGCGATAGGAGTCCGCGAGCGGCCGCTGCGCGGCGAAGCCGAGGTCGGGGTCACAGCCCCACGCCGTAGAGCCATGGACCAGGACGACGGTGTCGCCCGTGCCGCCCGTCTCGTCCCACACCGTCACGTGAACATCGCCCATCGCCCCTCCCGGACTGAACGCCGCCTAACCTTCACTAAACATCGTATAAGAAAATTGAACTATGTTCAATGAACTGGTAACCTGCGGGCGTGCCCGCACGTCAGCCCGCGAGCCACCGCCGGTCGGTGTGGCTGCGGCCCGAGCGGCCGGTCAGGGACCGGCGGCTCAGCCGTGCCCTGATCACCGTCGCCGCGGTCGAGATCCTTGACGCAGAGGGGCTTGAGGGCCTGTCCATGCGGCGGATCGCGGACCGTCTCGGCGTGACGGCAGGCTCGCTGTACTGGTACGTGGCGACCAAGGACGAGCTTCTCGAACTGGCGCTCGATGCGGTGACCGGTGAGATCTGCTCCCCGGCGACCGAGCCCGGCGCCCCGGGCGGCCCGCCGGGGAGCGACGGCTGGCGGGACGCGCTGGCCGCGATCGCCCGCAGCCGCCGGGCGATGCTGCTGCGGCACCCCTGGGTCGTCCCGCTGATGAGCACCCTCCCGGACATGGGACCCAACGCGTTGCGCGCCGCCGAGCGCGCTCTCCGGATCCTCACCAGTGCCGGGTTCGGGCCTGACAAGGCTGCCGACGCGCTCGCCGCCATCAGCAACCAGGTCACCGGCGCGGTGGTCGCCGAGATCGCCTGGCGCGAGCTCGCCCGGGGACCTGCGGGCACGCTCGCCGACTGGCAGCGCGACGCCGCCGCCTACATGAGCCAGATCGGTGAGCAGCATCCCTTGCTGGCCGCCCGCTTCGCGGCAGACCCGCCAGACATCGAGACGGTCAGCGCGGCCCGGTTCGCCTTCGCGCTCGGCTGCCTGCTCGACGGCCTGGCCGCCAGGCTGCCTGCCAGGCACGCGCCCCGGGGTCAGGGCGGCCGGTGACCAGCTGCCAGACAGACGCCGCCCTGCTGGGCGGACGCCGCCGGGGTACGAGCACGCAGGCCGCGCCGGGAGCTTGCCGCTGCCGTAACTCGCGTTGCCCGGTGACGCGTTTGCCTGCAGGAGGGCGGCGGACCGTAACGACCGGTGAGGCACCACGCGCACAGCCTGGAAGTTCACACTTCCGGAGGCAAGGTCAGCCGCTTGGAGACCGGCACGGCCAGGCGGCGAAGGAGGCGGCGCCGAGGGCGGAGTTCGCGTTCCCGCCGCACAGCCGGGTGGCGGTGATCACCGGGGCGGCCAGCGGCGTGCTGATGGTGGCCGCCAGCGCGTTCAGCCTGCGCACCAGCAGGCTCTTGCCCTGGATCTCCGTGTGGCATCCAGGCGGGCGGTCCCGTCCCCCGGCGGGGCGGGGACAGCGCCGGCTTCCCGGGGCGAATCTCCGCTCAATTTCCGATATCTTCGGCACATGGATGACGAACTGTTCCCGGTCTCCTACCAGGGTGTCTCCCCGGGCGTGCCGGTGCTCACCAGGGACGGGACGCAGTTCGGCATCCTTGAGCACGTTCTCGAGGTCCCCGAGGAGGACGTCTTCGACGGGATCGTCGTGTGGACCGGCGGCGGCAGCTGGCTGGACCGGCGGATCCAGCGTGACCTGAGCAGGGGCGAGGCATCCGCCGCCCGGAGGCTGGAACTGCTTCAGCCGGAGCATCTCCGCTTCGTCGACGCAGACAAGGTAGCCGCGATCACCGCCGGCTACATTCGCTGTGACCTGAGCGCGGCCCAGGCTACCGCGCTGCCACCGCCAGCGCATGACGCTCCGCTCTACTACGCCAACGCGATCGATCAGGCACAGGGCTACGCGCCGTACGGGAACCATGCGATGTACGGCGTCCTGTTCCGCCGCGCACGCTGGACCCGCGGGAGCTAGGCGATTCCAAGCCGTCGAGTCGGACCAGCAAAGGCTGCAACCGGACGATCAATCACACTGCGTGACAGTGGCTGGCGCCTCAGTGGTTGCTGGTGTCGCATGAGGCTATGCGCGCTGTGAAATCACGGCCGTGACCGGGATACCCGTTGCGTAGGCTCCTCACTGACTGAACGAGTTCAGAAGGAGCGATGTGAGCATTGGCTTCACGGCAGGCGAGGAGCAGCGGCGGGCCCGGTCGGGGACGCTGAGACAGGGCGTGCGCCGGGAGTTCGTGGCGCGGCAGGTTGCGGCGTACCTGCCGCATCGCCGTGCGCGGGAAGGGAACTTCTGTTTCCTGAGTTCAGGCTGCATTGGCCTTGGCGACGATCTGACGTAGGCGCGGGTCAGCGGCGTCGTTATCCCGCCGGCTAATGTACCGGCGGATCATGCCGGCCTGCGCCCTGCGGCTGAGGTGGTCTCTGCCATCCAGTGCGAAGATGCAAGGCCTGTCGCGGATCGGCTCCGTGGCCGGGGAGACGGTGGTCAGGCTCAGAACGCCCGGTTATTTACTTTGGCGGACCCCGGCCCTTGCCGCGATCTGGGTACAGTGGCCCTGCTCGCGGGTGGCGACGCCACCATGCGCCGCGTCACGGTCTGATCTGACCCGGCCGGATCATCCGGCCGCAGCGACGGGAGGTGCCGGGCTGTGGACTCGTTCGCGGGGAAGCTCGCGGTGGTGACCGGCGGTGGCTCCGGCATGGGCCGCGAGCTGGTCCGCCAGCTCGCGGCGCAGGGATGCTCGGTCGCGGCCTGCGACCTGAACGCGGACGCCGTCGCGCAGACCGCAGCGATGGCGCGGGCCGGCGCCCGGCCCGGCGTCCGTGTCAGCGGTCACGCCTGCGACGTCTCGGACGAGCCGCAGGTTCTGCGGTTCCGTGATGAGCTGCTCGCCGAGCATGCCAGCGATCACGTCGACCTGGTCTTCAGCAACGCGGGGATCGGCGGCGCCGGCAGCTTTGTCAAGGACAGCCGGGAGGACTGGGAGCGCACGTTCGCTGTTGACTGGTGGGGCGTCTATTACTGCGCCCGCGCGTTCCTGCCGCTGCTGATCGCCAGCGGCGATGGCGTGCTGGTCAACACCAGCAGCCTGAACGGCTTCTGGGCGACGCTGGGCCCTGGCATGCCGAACACCGCCTATGCCACGGCCAAGTTCGCCGTCAAGGGCTTCACCGAGGCACTCATCGAGGACCTGCGGACCAACGCGCCCGGTGTCCGGGTCGCCGTCGTGATGCCGGGGCACGTAGGCACCGACATCGCCGCCAACAGCCGCCGCGCCCATGGCCTGCCCGAGCCCGAACGCATGAGCGAGGCCCAGCTGGCAGAGCTGATCCCGCCCGGCGCGCGGGCCAGGCTGGTCCGCGCCGGCCTGCTGGCCGAGGGTGCCCCACCCGATGAGCTGCGCCGGATGCTTGCGCGGATGGAAACCGACTTCCGGGAGAAGGCACCGCTCAGTGCGGCCGAGGCGGCGGCGATCATCCTCGACGGGGTGCGGTCCGGGGCCTGGCGGATCCTCGTCGGCGAGGACGCCAAGAAGCTCGACGCGATGGTGCGTGCCAGGCCCGAGGCCGCCTACGACTACGCTGAGCTGTTCGGCGCACCGGCCGGGAAAACCCCCAACGGGAACACCTGAGCAGCGTCCGGCACATGGCCGGCCACCTGCCCGTGCCCGCGCGCTGGCCGGAGAGGACCTGCGTGCCGGCCCGGTGAACGACCCGGGTGCCTGCGGGTGCCAGGACCCGCTTATCCCTGGTGCTGGGACCGCAGGTGGCTGAAGAACTTCGCGGCGATGGGGCCGCCGGCGGGGCCGCCGTCGGCGCCGGCGTCGACGACGAGGACCGCGAACGCGATGTCGCCGTTGAACCCGATCAGCCAGCCATCGACCTTGGGTGGGGTGCCGGTCCCGTACTCGGCGGTCCCGGTCTTGGCGTAGGTGCCGGCCGGCAGGTTCTGGCCCGCGGCCGTGCCGGACGCGACAACCTGGGCCATCATCGTGTGCAGGCCGGTGACAACCGGCTGCGGGAGCTGCCGGGTTGCCGCGCTGTCGTCGGCCGTGCCGTCGACAAGGCGCGGGGCCCGCACGGTCCCGGTGCCGGCCGCGGCGGCGACCATCGCCATGTCGAGCGGCGACACCAGGACCCGTCCCTGGCCGATCGCGGTGGCTGCGAGATCGGTCTCGCTGGCCGGCGCCGGCACGGACCCGCCGAAGGCGGGCAGGCCCATCCGCGGGGCGGTGCCCAGCCCGAACATCGCCGCCGTGCGCGGGAAGTCCCGCGCCGTGAGGTCGCGGGTGGCGAGCTGGATGAAGGCGGTGTTGCACGACTCGGCGAAGGCGTGCAGCAGGTCGCTGACGGGCTTCTCACCCGCGGCGTTGTGGAAGACCTTGCCGCCGGCCGTCACCGTCGGCGGGCAGCTCGCCGCCGACGAGGGCGTGAGCCCGTGGCCGATGAGCGCGGCCGAGGTGATCACCTTGAACGTCGAGCCCGGGGGGAAGGCGCCGCCGAAAGCCTGGCCGGGGCTGGCCGCGCCGGTGTCCGCCGCGGCGAGGACGGCACCGGTTCGCGCGTCGACGGCGACGAGCGAGGCGCTTTTCTTCTCACCGGACAGCGCCGCCTCCGCGGCCCGCTGCACGGCCGGGTCGATGGTCGTGCGGACCGGGGTGCCCGGGCGTGCCGGCAGCGTGGCGAGTGTCGCGAGGCGCGCGCCGCTGGCGCTGACCACCGTCACGGCCGCGGCCGGCGAGCCGGCGAGCTGGCGCTCGGCGGCGTGCTCGAGCCCGGTCTGGCCGACGACGCTCTGCGCGCTGTAGGCTCCCCCGAGCGAGCGCAGTTGCTCGGCGGTCACCGGGCCGACGGTCCCGGCCACCCCCGAGGCGAGTCCCGGCGTGACGGCCTGCTGCGCCGTCGTGGCCTGGAACACCGTGCCCGGGAGCGGGTAGATGGCCGGCTTGAGCTGCTCATAGCGCGCCCGGGTCACCGTGAAGACCGGCTCGAAATACGCCGGATGGGCCTTCGCGGCGGTGATCGCGCTGTGCGCCTGCTGCGTGGTCGCGCCCGCCTTGACGAGCGCGGCGGTGAGCGAGACGGCGTTCTTGACCCGCTGTCCCTCGACGCCGATCGTCACGAGCTGTGCCTGCGTCGTCAGCGCCGCGCCGTTCGCGCCGAGGATCGGCGCGCGCGCCGGCCACGTCGTCTGCAGCGCCAGCCGGTCCCCGGGGCGCAGGGGCGGCGCGATCGTCGCCGGCGACCAGTCGACCAGCCACCGTCCCGGGCGCTTCTCCAGGCGCAGCACCGACCTGATGGTGATCGTTCCGAGGCCGGCGAGCTGAAGGTGCTCGGTCACCGGCTCCTGCGCCCTGGCGCCGCTCACCCGCAGGGTGCCGGCGCTGAACGTCGCCGTGCGGACGCCCAGGTCGGTGAACGCCGCCGAGTTCACCGCCACGAAATCAGCCGGCGGGCTGGCGGTGAGCTGGCGCATCGCCGTCCAGTCCCGCTTCGCCCAGCTGGCGAGGTAAGCGCTGGCCGTCGCCCGCGGCGAGGACCCGCTGCCGCACGCGCTGAGCAGCGCCCCGAGCGCGATGACGGCAGCACCCGCGCCGATGATCCCCCGGGACCGCCTGTGCGGCCGCTGCTGTCCCCGCATGCTCACAGAGGTTACGCAGTTCCCGGCGGCACGGCCCGGGATATGACGAAATGACTGGTATATGACGAAGGCAGGTGCGTCTCCGGCACGGCAGTTAGCCTGGCGGTAACACCCGCCGGGCCTGGCGGTGATCGCCGGGTCGCGGGCCGGGTACGACATCCGGCAGCTCACGCCGATGGTCATTGGGCGGCCCCGCGAGGCGGGCGGCCGGCTCACCCGGATCGTGCAGGAGCCGTGTCAGTCCGGCGGATGCCGCGTGCCGGGAAACCGCTGGCTGGGGCGGCTCACGGGCAAGCCCTCCGCTGGCGGGGGACAGCAGCGGATGCACAATGGGCTTATGCGAGGCGATAAAGGAAATTCAAGGTCATATGGGGTGCCGGCGGTCTGGCTGGAGCACAGTATGCAGCTCTCCCGAGGGCACTGGCGCCGTGAAGAGCAGGGAGGCGCCATCCGCAGCGCGGGATGGTGGGAGTCGGCAACCGTGACGTGGTCGCCGGCGCCCGCGCCGGGGCAGCGCCGCCCGCCCACCTTGCAGCCACTCCTGCGCCGCGCGCTGGCGGCCGCATTCGACACGATCGCCCCCTCGGCCGCCGATCTCGTCGCCGCCGGTGCCCGGCGTCTGCTCGAACGCCGGTACGGCGCGAGCAGGGCATTTCCTTCATCTCGCCGGCCGCTGCCGTCTCGCCGGCCGCTGCCGTCTCGCCGGCGGCTGCCTGCCGCCAGGGAGCTTCCCCGGCCAGGGCGGACGCCGTGACAGCGGTGATCCCGGGCTGACCGCGTCATCCGCGGCGGTCCGTTCGTTCGGGGCTGACGCCTGCCCAGGTGCGCGGTGTGGATTGGCCCCACCGGCCGGGATCCACGGGATGCCCGGCCATGTCATGGATGGGACCAGCGACGTCCGGATCTTCACCGGGCTCAGCCAGGATGGCAGCGTCCCTGGCAGCCATCTCGCGACGATGCTCGCGTTCCGGCGCGCGGGCGATGATCCCGGCCCGGCTGCCGGCCGTTCTGCTCGGCGGCTGATCTGCTCGGCGGCTGAACGCCAGGCCGCGCGTTTCATAACCTGGGGAGCCTCACCGCTCGCCGGCCGCGGGGGAGAAGTGGGTCCGGGGGCGTTCCAGCTTCTGGCCGCCGAGGAAGATGTCGACCTTCTCGTTGTAGAAGGCGATCAGCCCGGTGATCGGCAATAGCTGGCGGGTCGGGAAGTCATAGGTCCAGGCGATGTCGGGGTGGACGGTGCCGCCGACGCGGGCCGACCAGTAGCCGCTCGTTGTGCCCTTGTAGGGGCACGAAGTGACGGTGTCCGTGGGGATCAGGTGCCCGAAGCTGACCTCCGTCCTGTTGATGTAGTACCGGGTGGGCAGGCCCGTCTCGAAGACCATGACCGGCGACGACGACTCGGCCAGCACAGCACCCTCCAGCTCGACGCGCACCGGACGGGCCGAGCGCAGCGCATCGACCCGCACGTACGGGTTACGTGGGTGGACGAACACCTGCTCGTCCTCCTCGAACCAGGCATCGAGGGCGGTCCACTCGAAGCGCACGGTCCCGCTCAGGCCCCCGATCGGTGAGCCGGCGAGCAGCTTGGCCGCACGCGGCCGGTGCGTGTCGCCGACGCGCAGCCCGTGCAGCTCGGCCTCGCCGCGGCCGGTCTGCTGGGTATGTCCCTCCGGGACGAGCACGCCGGGGCGCACGTCGGCGGCCGGAATGTAGTACTGCGGGTAGTAGGGCCACTCCCACACATACAGCGCCCGCGTGGTGTCGAGTACCACCTGCCCGGCAAGGAATGCCCGGATACGGCGAGGAACCGGCTCGACATGGTTGACCTCGGTGATCATCGCGGGATAGCCGTTCATGTGGCCGCTCCTTCAGTGCTGGTCAAGCCGGCGACGGATATTCCCGCCCGTGGCCCGGCCCGCAGTGCCGGTCCGCGAAATACTATGCGCGCGGTCCGCGGCCCGCACATCACCCGTTCGCCTGCTCCCGGCCGGCCTTGTCGCGGTCGTCCTGCCCGGCCGCGGCACCTCGGCAGGGCAGCACGTGCCCCGCGCGGCGCCAGGCTGACCGCGGGCGTGAACGCGCCGGGCTGCCGCCCGGTGGGTCCTCACCGGGTTTCCTGGTTCTTCTTCAGCCTCCGGTAACGGCGGATGAGGGCGTTGGTGGAGGAGTCGTGGGCGAGCTGCGGTTCGTCCGCGCTTTCAAGTTCGGGGATGATCTGGGCGGCGAGCACCTTGCCGAGCTCGACGCCCCACTGGTCGAAGGAGTCGATCCCCCAGATGGTGCCCTGGGTGAACACGCTGTGCTCATACAGCGCCACGAGCGCGCCGAGCAGGCGGGGGGTGAGCTGCTCGGCGAGCAGGACGTTGGTGGGCCTGTTGCCTTCCATCACCCGGTGCGGGACCACGCTGGGCACGGTTCCCTCGGCCTGCACCTCGGCTTCGGTCTTGCCGAACGCGAGCGCGCGGGCCTGCGCAAAGACGTTGGAGGTCAGGATGTCGTGGTGGTCGCGCAGCGGGTTGTGGGACTTGGCGAAGCCGATCAGGTCGACAGGGATCAGCCGGGTGCCCTGGTGGAGGAGCTGGTAGAAACTGTGCTGGCCGTTGGTGCCCGGCTCGCCCCAGTAGACGGGGCCGGTGTCGTAGTCCACCGGCACGCCGCCGAGCGTGACGTGCTTGCCGTTGGATTCCATGGTGAGCTGCTGCAGGTAGGCAGGGAACCGCTTCAGGTACTGGTCATAGGGCATCACCCCGATCGTCTGCACCCCGAAGAAGTTGACGTACCAGACGGCGAGCAGCCCCATGAGCACCGGGAGGTTCTTCTCCAGCGGGGCGGTGCGGAAGTGCTCGTCCATCTCGTGGAAACCCGCGAGCATCTCGCCGAAGTGCTCCGGGCCGATCGCGATCATGGTCGACAGCCCGATCGCGGAGTCCATCGAGTACCGGCCGCCGACCCAGTCCCAGAAGCCAAACATGTTCGCGGTGTCGATGCCGAACTCCGCGACCCGCTCGGCGTTGGTGGACACCGCCACGAAATGCTTCGCGATCGCCGCCTCGGTCCCGAGCCGGCCGGTCACCCAGTCCCGTGCCGAGCGGGCGTTGGTCAGGGTCTCCAGCGTGCCGAACGTCTTCGACGAGACGATGAACAGCGTCTCCTCCGCCGCCAGGTCGCGGGTTGCCTCCACAAAGTCGGTCGCGTCCACGTTGGAGACGAACCGGAACGTCAGGTCGCGCCGGGTGTAGGGGCGCAGCGCCTCGTACGCCATGACCGGGCCGAGGTCGGAGCCGCCGATACCGATGTTGATGATGTTTTTGACCGGCTTGCCGGTGTGCCCCCTCCATTCCCCCGAACGGATGCGCCGGGCAAGGTCTGCCATGCGGTCGAGGACCTGGTGGACCTCGGCGACGACGTCGGTGCCATCGACGGTCAGCACGGCGTTCCTGGGCATCCGCAGCGCGACGTGCAGCACCGGGCGGTTCTCCGACACGTTGATCCGCTCGCCGCGCAGCATCATGTCCCTGCGCTGCTCCAGGCCGCTCTCCCGGGCGAGCTGGCACAGCAGGCGCACCGTCTCGTCAGTGATCCGGTTCTTGGAGTAATCCAGGTAGATCCCCGCGGCCTCGGCGCACAGCCGCTCGCCGCGCCCCGGATCGGCGGCGAACAGGTCCCGCAGGTGCACCCCGCCGATCTCGGCGTGGTGGGCCTCCAGCGCCTTCCAGGCGGCGCGCTCCCGCAGCGGAGTGGTCGGCATCACTCGTTCCTTCCGCTAGGCCGGTCAGGCGAAGGTGAGGGCTTACGGGGAGACCCCCGCAAGGAGATCATTCCAGCACCCGGCGGCGCACCCGCCCGATCGCGGTGCAATCTCCTCACGGGCGCCCCGCGGGCCGCCGCACTGCCCGATGGGGCGCCCCAGGGCCGCTGCTTCATCTTCGCATTCGCATAGCGTGCCCGGGATGCCGAGGGGGACGTTGTGCACGCGCTGCCCTGCCGTGGCGGCCCGGTGCCGGGTGCGCCCCCGGCGGGACCCGGCACCGGAGAGTTACTTAGACCGGCCAAATAGATGCAACGTCCGATAGCTTCGCCGGCCGCAGGCTCCCTCAGATTCCCTCGACGGCGGGATTTTGATGTGCATAGCAGGATAGAAAGGATGACGGGAGGTCTTGACAGCCATCATCGGCTCCCGCACTATGGCCGTATCTATAACCGCGCCCGGGCAGGAGGTGCCGGTGGCAGGCCGCATCCTCCCCCCGCCGCCCGCCGCGCGCCCTGGCGCGGCTGCGGAAAAGGCGCGATCACTCATCACGCGCAAGGACGTCAGGTACGGGTCCCTGGTGGCGTTCCTGGCGTGGGTTTTCGCGGTATATGACTATATTTCGTTCGGTACGCTGCTGCCGAAAATCGCGGGGGCCTTCGGCTGGTCCACGGCGTACAGCACGTTCATTCAGGTGTTCTCAGTGCTGGGCACGGCGGTCCTGCTGAAGGCGCACGGCATCGACGCGGTCGGTGGGTGGCTCGGCTCGTACGGCGGCGAGGATTCGCCCAGCGACATCCAGCGCGGCGTGTTCGCCGGCGAGGTCGGCGTGCCCCGCATGCTGGAACTGTTCCGGCGGTTCGGCATCCGGGCGAGCTGGTTTGTTCCCGGTCACTCGCTGGAGACGTTCCCCGATCAGGTGCAGATGATCGTCGATGCCGGGCACGAGATCGGCGCCCATGGATACTCCCACGAGAACCCGATCGCGATGACGGCCAGGCAGGAGGAGGACGTCCTCGCCCGCTCGGTCGAGCTCATCGAGAAGGCGGCCGGGCGGCGGCCGCGCGGCTACGTCGCCCCCTGGCGGGAGATGTCGCAGAACACGGCCTCGCTGCTGCTCGAGTACGGCTTCACCTACGACCACAGCCAGAGCTACCACGACTTCCTGCCGTTCTACGCCCGTGTCGGCGACCGGTGGACGAAGATCGACTACTCCGCCGAAGCCGCCGGCTGGATGAAGCCGCTGGAACTGGGGCAGGAGATCGACCTGGTGGAGATCGGCGCCAACTGGTACGTCGACGACCTGCCGCCGATGATGTTCATCAAGAAGAGCCCGAACAGCCACGGCTTCGTCAATCCCCGCGACATCGAGCAGATGTGGCGGGACCAGTTCGACTGGGTGTACAGGGAAATGGACTATGCCGTGTCCGCGATGACCGTGCACCCCGACGTCAGCGGCCGGCCGCAGGTGCTGCTGATGCACGAACGGCTCATCCGCTACATCAGCGGCCATCCCGGCGTGAGCTGGGTGACGATGGAGGAAGCCGCCGACGACTTCAGGAGGCGCCAGCCGTTCGGGGAGAAGCACTGACCGGTTGTCCGGGCAAAACCGGCCATCCAGGTAAAAGTACCGGCAGCTCCCGCTGTCCGTGCCCCCGGCGGGCCGGGCTGCCTGGCGGGTGCTCAGGTGCTGCGGCTGGCGGGTGCTCGGGGGGCTGCGGCCGAAGCTCAGGCGCTGCCGCCGAAGCCGATGGCGGCGAACGCCTCGCCGATCTCCTGCCGGGTCGCTTTCCTCGTCAGCAGCAGCGTGAGGAGAATCCGGGCCTTCAGGCCGTCCAGTGCGCCCGCGCTGACCAGGCCCCGGCCGAGCAGGTCCATCTCGCCCCCGGCGAAACCGTATGTCTGCCTGAGCATCTCCCCGGAGCCGGTCCGCGATGCCAGCACCACCGGGATCCGCGCCGCCAGGTCCGCCAGCGGCGTGACGAAGCGCTCGGGCACGTGCCCGCCGCCGTACGCCTCCACGACCAGCCCGTCGTATCCCGCCTGGGCGAGGTAGCCGATCACCCCAGGATCATCACTGAGTGCGAGTTTCACCAGAGCGATGGATGCGGGGGCCGTGCCTGCCGGGACCGGGAGACGCGGGTAGGCCGCCGGCCGGGCAGCGAGGCGGACGCGGCCCTCGGTGATCCACCCGACGGGCCCCGTCGGCGATGAGCGGAACGTTGCGGGGCTGGTGGTATGGGTCTTCCGGACAAACCGCGCAGGATGGATCTCGTCGCCCAGCACCACCGTCACGCCGAGGTCCCTGGCGCAGGCGCTCGCCGCCACCTGGATGGCCGCGAGCAGGTTGGCTGGCCCGTCGGCGCCCGGCAGGGCCGGAGTGCGCATCGCCCCGGTGACCACGACCGGCGCGCCGGGCTCGCAGAGCAGGTCGAGGGTGAACGCCGTCTCCTCCAGAGTGTCGGTGCCCTGCGTCACCACGATCCCGTCCGCGCCGTCACCGATATGGCGGCGTATCTCCGCCGCGAGCTCGAACAGGTCGCCAAACGTCAGCTCGGGAGAGGGGAACTGCCGGAACTGCGTCCCGCGGACATCGGCGACCCCGGCGATGCCGGGCACGGCAGCCAGCAGGTCGTCAGCGGTCAGCCTCGGCCTGGCGCCGGAACCGGGGACATCGGGAACGGATGCGATCGTCCCGCCCATCGTGAAAACATGTACCTGGGCCACGCTGGCTCTCCGATCATGCGCCGGCGCCGATGCGCGTCGCCTCCCGGCGGGAGGCGGGAACGCCGCGGCTGGCTCCCGCAGCACAAGCCCTGGCGGCAGCGCCATTAGACCGGCCAATTCTGCGCACGGTTCCAGTAAGCCCCGCGCGCACAACTGCTGTCAAGGTTCCGTGACGATCAGGTTATACCTGTCTATTTCCTGTTTCAGGAACGGCCCCTGATCTGCACGGCCTTGACGGCATGCCTGTAGAGCCGCACTATGGCCGTATAAAAAGCCCGACCCGGACAGGAGCCGTCGTGGAATCAAGCGCCCGCACCCCGCTGCGCGCCGTCCCGGAAAGCGCCGGCGAGGCCAGCGCCTACCGTCAGCTTGCGGCGGACCTGCGCCAGGCGATCATGGCCGGGCGGTACCCGCCAGGCCAGCGGCTGCCGACCGAGGCCGAGCTGGTCGCCTCCACGGGCCTGAGCCGGCAGACGGTGCGCCACGCGTTCGGCGAACTGGCCGCCGAGGGCATCATCTACCGGGTCCGCGGCCGGGGCACCTTCGCCGTCCCCGGAGACGGCAAGTACCTGCGGTCGTTCGGCAGCATCGACGACCTGATGGCGCTGTCGCTGGACACCGAGCTGCAGGTGGTCGAGCCGCTGCACGTGCTGGCCAGCGTCGAGACCGCCGGCGAGCTGGGAACCGGCGACGACACCGTGATGACCATCTCCTTCCTGCGGCTGCACGATGGCGTGCCGTTCTGCTACACGCGGGTGCACCTCCCGATGGAGACCGGCCGCAGGATCCGGGAGCTCCCGGAGCTGGCCGCCCTCGCCGAGCCCGGCGCCCGGGCCCGCTTCACCATCATCAGCCTGGTCGACCGGGTGAGCGAGCACCCGATCCATTCGGCGGTGCAGAACGCCACCGCGGTGGCGGCCACCACCGAGATCGCCCGCCGGCTGGGGTGCTCGCCGGGCCTGCCCGTGCTGCGCATCGACCGGCTCTACCGTGACCGCGAGCTGACGCCCCTGGAACTGGCCGTCAGCCATTTCCATCCCGGCCGCTACTCCTACCGGCTGGAGATGCGCGGCCACGTGGGCCGCTCCAGCCGGGGTGCCGGGTGACCAGCCACCCGGGAGCCAGCGGCCACACGCCCGTGCCGGGCCGCGGCCTCCCCGGCAGCGCTGGCATCGCCCGCGCCCTGCCTGGCCTCAACGGAAAGGTGAACACCGGATGGCCATCATCGTCGCGAAGTTCAAGGACGTCGCCGAGGGAACTCAGCCGGGCCAGTTCACCATCGGCGAGCGGCAGCCGGTGCCGGGGCTAGCCGATCTCGACCCCGTCTACAAGCGCCTGCTGGACGAGCCTGTGACCGCCATCGTCGCCGTTACCGGGCCGGACGGCGTGCCGCACCTGACCCCGGTGTGGTTTGACTACGAGGGCGACACCGTCCTGCTGAACCTGGCGGCTCACCGCAAGAAGGTGGGCTGGCTCCGCAAGCGGCCATATGCCACGTTCATGCTGATGAACCCCGAGAATGCCTACCACTGGATCAGCCTGCAGGCCGCGGTCACCCGCGAGGTCTCCGAAGACGACCCGGCGGAAGGTCAGCGTGTCACCGATCAGCTTGACAGGATCTGGGTCAAGTACACCGGCAATGACCCGCCCTACGGGCTGCGCGATCCGTCGATGAACGAGCGGAGGGTGCTGTTCGAGATGAAGGTCACCAAGGTCGCCACGTTCGGCCGCCCGTAACAGCGAAGCCTCCCGTCGTGCGGCACCGATCACGGCCGGCGCCCGGGATGCCCCGTGTCATTGTCGTCGGCGGGTCGCTCGGCGGCCTGACCGCGGCGCTGGTGCTCCGGGACGCCGGGTGTGACGTCCGCGTCTTCGAGCGCTCGTCCGCAGCCCTGCAGGCGCGGGGCGCCGGCATCGCGACCCTCGAAGTCACCCTGCGGTACCTGACCGAGCGCGGCGGCTACCGGCCGGAGGACCTGTGCTCGGCCACCGGCTGGATCCGGTTCCTCAGCCGCGACGGCACGATCGTGCACGAGCAGCGGCACCGCTACCTGTTCTCCTCGTGGAACACGATCTACCGGGCACTGCTGCACCTGTTCGGCACTAACCGCTACATCCTCGGCGCCGAAGTGACCGGCTTCGAGACGGCCGGCGAGGCCGTCACCGTCACCCTCGCCGGCGGATCGCGCGCCGAAGCTGATCTGCTGGTCTGCGCCGACGGGGTGAGCTCGCCGAGCAGGGCCCGGCTGCTGCCGCACGTCACCCCCTGCTATGCGGGGTATGTCGCGTGGCGCGGCACGCTTCCCGAGCACGCTGCGGCACCGGCCACCCGCAAGGTGCTCAGCGACGCGATCACCTACCAGGTGCTGGAGCACAGCCACATCCTCGTCTACCCCATCCCGGGGATGGACGGGTCCCTGGCCGAGGGGGACCGGCTGCTCAACGTCGTCTGGTACGTCAACGTCGCCCCCGGGGAGGAACTGGATGCGCTGATGACCGGCAGGGACGGCATCCGGCGGGCGGTCTCACTGCCCCCGGGCGCTGTGCGCGGCGAGGCCGTGGCGGCCATGCGGCGCGCGGCAGCCCGGTCCCTCGCGGCGCCGATCGCCGGGGTGGTGACGAGCATCCCCGCCCCGTTCGTCCAGGTGATCTACGACATCGAGGTTCCGAAGATGGCGTTCGGCCGGGCCTGCCTGATCGGGGACGCCGCGTTCGCCGTCCGCCCGCACGCGGCGGCGGGCACCGCCAAGGCCGCAGCCGACGGATGGGCCCTCGCCGCCGAACTCCAGGCGGCGGGCGGAGACGTGCCCGCCGCCCTGGCCGCCTGGGAACAGCGGCAGCTCGAACTCGGCCGGCGGCTGCTCGCCAGGACCCGCGAGATCGGCGACAGCTCGCAGGTCACCGGCACGTTCCGCCCCGGGGACCGGCGGCTCATCTTCGGCCTCCACGAACCGGGGAACTGACCCGTGCGGCAGGCGGGGCGCCGGCACGGCGCCGGGCGAGGGCGCCGGGGGCACGAGCAGTCCCGCAGGGTTCAGCCGCCGAGGCCGCCGCGGGCGACGAGCTGGCGGGCTATGATCGTGCGCTGGATCTCGTTGGTACCCTCGCCGACGATCATGAGGGGGGCGTCGCGGAAGTAGCGCTCGGCGTCGAATTCGGTGGAATAGCCGTAGCCGCCGTGGATGCGGACCGCGTTCAGGGCGATCTGCATGGCGGTTTCGGAGGCGAACAGCTTGGCCATGCCCGCTTCCATGTCCACGCGCCGGCCGGCGTCGGCCTCGCGGGCCGCATACAAGGTGAGCTGCCGGGCGGCGGTGAGGGCGGTGGCCATGTCGGCGAGGTAGTTCCCGATCGACTGGTGCTGCCAGATGGGCTTGCCGAACGCGTGGCGGCTGGTGGCGTAGGCGAGGGCGTCGTCCAGGGCGGCGCGGCCCACGCCGAGGGCGCGGGCCGCGACCTGCAGCCGCCCGAGCTCCAGGCCCTTCATCATCTGGGCGAACCCCTTGCCCTCGGCGCCGCCGAGCAGGGCGCCGGCGCCGGCGCGGTAGCCGTCGAAGGTCAGCTCGCAGCTTTCCACGCCCTTGTAGCCGAGCTTGGGCAGGTCGGCTGAGACGGCCAGGCCGGGCCCGTGCTCGACGAGCAGGATGGACATGCCCGTGTGCTTCGGCTCGGCGTCCGGGTCGGTCTTGCACAGCAGGGCGATGAGCCCGCTGCGGCGCGCGTTGGTGATCCACATCTTCGACCCGCTGACCAGGTAGCCGCCGGCGTCGCGGCGGGCGATGGTCCGCATGGCCTGCAGGTCCGAGCCGCCGCCCGGCTCGGTCAGCGCCATCGTGGCCCGGACCTCACCGGTGGCCATCGGCGGCAGCCAGCGGCGCTTCTGCTCCTGCGTGCCGAACAGCGTGAGCAGCCTGGCGACCACGGTGTGCCCGCCCATCGCCCCGGCCAGGCTCATCCATCCCCGGGCCAGCTCCTCGGTGACCAGCACGAAG
>Ga0209061_1001804_pt1 | contig 31762 bp, 27 predicted proteins | sample Coa_R1_10_FD_187157 | JGI IMG/M metagenome (GOLD analysis project Ga0209061, IMG submission 187157) | Surface soil microbial communities from Centralia Pennsylvania, which are recovering from an underground coalmine fire - Coalmine... | ecosystem: Environmental > Terrestrial > Soil >... | reverse complement strand
ATCCCGCAGCCGCCGCCAACAGGTCGAGGGGTGCGGGAACTCGTCCGGCAAATCCTGCCAGCGAGCCCCGCTGCGCAGAATCCACAAAATGCCTTCCAGCACTTTGCGGTCGTTGGCCGGTGGCCGCCCACCCTGCGGGCGTGGGGGGCGCTTCCGTAGCAGAGGCCGAATCTTTTCCCACTGCGCGTCGGTCAGCAGCCGACCGTATCGTGGCATCGGCCCTCCCCCTGGCGCTGCGCTTCTTTCTTACCGCCATGGGGAGAAACCAACTATGGTGTCGTCAACACCTTGTACCCAGTTTTGCAACTGCTTCTAGATCAAGAAGACGGTTTGGCCGGTGAGATCGAAGCGCTTGCGGCAACGAATATTGCGGCAGGCGACCAAATTATCGACGCGGACCATATAGGAGCGGGCTTTTTCGAACTGCTTTTTGTCTTCGGAGTTAGCGCCGGCAGGCGGCTGCGATTTTTTTGTGCGCACCATCCAGCGGACCGGATAGGCGTTCTCCTCCCGGCAGTGCGGGCAAATGAGCGTCATTTGCTTGGTTTCTTCTTTTTCGTCGTAGAAGCGCTTCTCGTCCATGGGCAACAAAGTAGCAGAAAAAACGAGGCGGGAACAGGGAGCGCGCCGGCGGTCAGCCGATCCCAGGAAAGTTGATGGCGTCGTTGCGCAAATGCAGGCAAACTGACGCGCAATGTCTGTCCTTGACCCCAACTCCTGGCCGAGACCACCGGGGGCCGGGATCGCACACGAATGGATCAGGTGGCATGAATTTCGTCGAGGTTCACGAAGCGAAGACCCTGATCGCTCCAGCGCGGGAGCCAATAGGCGAGCGCGTCAACGACGTGCCGGCGGTCGCCTTCAAGGACGCGATGATCGCCGTCGTGCAGGAGGACGATGTCTCCTCCGCGCGCGCGCCGCAGGCGGCGAATCACGGGCGCGGCCGGCTGCGGTTTCCAGTCCCAGGCGAGGACAGACCACATCACGACGCTCAACGGGCCGAGCGAGCCACGCTCGCGAACCACTGCATTGAGCTGCGGCCCGCGAAACCCGAACGGCGGGCGCATCCAGCGCGGCCGCTTGCCGGTGACGGAGTCGATCGCTTCATTGCAGCGCGCTAATTGATCAGCGATCAGCCGCGGGCGCATGAAGGCAAGCGAAGGGTGAGTTTCCGTATGATTGCCGATTGCATGACCGCGCGCGGCGATTTCGCGCGTGAGTTCCGGGAAGCGGCGGACATTGCGGCCAATCAGAAAAAATGTGGCATGCGCCTGATATTTGTCGAGCAGATCGAGCAGCGCGGGTGTGACCGCGGGATTTGGGCCGTCGTCAAAGGTAATGCCCATGTTGGACGGATCACCGGTGCGGCGAACCGTTGGACCAAAAAGCTGCGACGCCGGCGCCACCGACGCCCATGAGAGGAACGCGCCGGTACCGCAGGCGCCAAAAACCGCTTCCACGGCAGGAGCAGGATTCATATCGTACAATTTTCGCACGGGGCGCAAGCCGCCGCCAGCAAAAGTAGCGCAAACTGGAACATCGGTTTCAAAAAGGTGACCGTGGATCGGGAATCAGAGTGAAAGACTTCGCGTGAACAGGCAGGAAACAGATAAGCGCGACGGGAAGCGACGCGTGAACGCGGCCGGGATGCCGCGAAGCATGTTTCCGGCTTGGACGCGGTGGGGTGCGATTGTCTGGCTGGCGTTTTGGGCTCCTGTTTACTGGCACTTTTGGGGACCGCACAATTTCGTTTATTTGTGCGATATCGCGGTGATTCTGGGCTGTATCGGTATCTGGGCAAACAGCGCGCTGCTGGTTTCGAGCCAGGCCGTGTCGTCGCTGGTCGTGGACGCGATGTGGGCGCTCGATGCCGGCTGGAGGGCGGCCTACGGGCGGCATATTTTCGGCGGCACGGAATATCTGTTCGATCCGAGCCATGCGCTGTGGCTGCGGCTGCTGAGCCTGTATCACGTGGCGATCGCAGTGGTTCTGCTGTGGGCGGTGCATCGCGCGGGATACGACCGGCGCGGCTGGGCGCTGCAATCGGGAATTGTGGCGGCGGCATTCGTAGCGGCGCGGTTTACGCCGCCTGCGCAGAACATCAACTTTGCATTCCGGCTGCCGGTGGTCGATAAGCCGTTTGGGCCGGCTCCGCTGCACGTGGCAGTGAGCGTAGCATTCATGGTTTTCGTGGTGTACTGGCCGACGCATCGGGTGCTGCGGAAGATCTTTCCGCCGCCGCGGACACGCGGCACGATGGCGTAGCGCTCCCCTCCCATCCGAGCGCCGAAACAAATGCGGCAAGGTGCGCGTAGAAGCAGGCAGAGCATCTTCTTCCGCACAGCGAGAAGCGGCATATGAACGCAACTGAATTCGAGTTTCGCCAGCGGGCGCTGCTGATCGGGCTTATTTACCTGGCCGGGTTCTGGATGTATGCGCTCGACCGAGTGGCAGTGATTCAGGTTTTGGTGCATTGGACGCTGCACCCAGCCGCGCGCGCGCAGGCGTTAGAGCCCACGCTTGCGGCAAAACTGCTGGTGGGTCTGGCGGCTGCGCTGGTGGCATTCGGCGCGTTGGTAAGGACGTGGGGTGCGGCCTATTTGAAATCGAGCGTGGTGTTCGACGCCAAGCTGCACTCCGACGCCTTGGTTGCCGACGGGCCGTACCGCTACGTGCGGCATCCGCTCTATTTCGGGAGCATCGTGGCGGCGATTGGATTCGCGCTGCTGGCGAGCCGCACGGGATTTTTGTTCATCGTAATTGTGATGACGCTGCTCTACGTGCGGCTGGCGGGACGCGAGGAGGCGGAGTTGCAGCGCGAACAAGGCGACCGATTCCGCGAATTTTGCCGTCGCGTGCCGCGTCTGTGGCCCTCTCTTTCGGCGCGCGTGCCGGCAACAGGCGCGAAACCGCAATGGGCGCAGGCGTTTCGCGGAGAGATGTTCATGTGGGGCTTTGCCGCGGCGATCGCGCTCTTTGCCGTGACGCTCAACTGGATCGTGCTTTGGTCGGTGCTGGGCGCGGCATTCCTAAGCTTTTGGGCGATGCGGTTCGTTCACAATCGGAGCAAGAAGCAATCGTCAGAAGCGGCTTGATGGGCTAGCCGGGTTCAGGCGGGCGGACGGACCGGAGGTCGATGCCGAGCTGCTGGCATTTTTTGTAGAGATGGCTGCGCTCCAGGCCGAGTGCTTTGGCGGTGTTGGTCATATGATGACGGTTGCGCTTAAGTTCGGCGAGGATGGTGGCGCGCTCGAAGGATTCCACGCGCCCGGCGAGCGGACCAACACCGAAATCGAAAGCCGCCGATCCGTTGCCGGTAGACGCGGGCGTTTGCGGCAGCGCGCGCGCGATGGTCGCCGCGTCCACCACGTCGCCGGGCGTCAGGAGCATGATGCGCTCGACCACGTTGCGAAGTTCGCGAATGTTGCCGGGCCACGGATACGACTCAAGAGCTTCGATGGCTTCCGGAGAAAACGTCCTCGGCCTCCAATTGTTCTGCTCGGCGAGCTGCCGGACAAAATGCTCGGCGAGAACGCGGAGGTCCTCGCGGCGATCGCGTAGAGGCGGGAGCACGATCGGAAAAACGAACACGCGATGGTAGAGATCCTCGCGAAAAGTTCCCTGCCGGACCTGCTCCTCGAGATTGCGATGCGTGGCCACAATCACGCGAACATCGACGTGCTGCGGCTGGCCTCCGCCAACGCGCTCGATTTCGCGCTCTTCCAAAACGCGTAGTAGTTTGGCCTGCATGGCGAGCGGCATGTCGCCGATTTCGTCCAGAAACAGCGTGCCGCCCTGGGCCTGCTCGAATTTTCCGATGTGCCGCGCGGCGGCGCCGGTGAAGGCTCCTTTTTCGTGGCCGAATAATTCAGATTCCATCAGCTCGGCAGGAACCGCGGCGCAATTGAGCGAAATGAACGGACCGGAATGGCGCGAACTTCTTTCGTGCAATGCGCGCGCGACGAGCTCCTTGCCCGTGCCGGTCTCGCCGCGAATGCAGACGCGCGTTTCGGCCGGGGCGACGTGATCAACTTGGGCCATTACTTCGCGCATCGCGGGGCTGGCCCAAACGATTTCATGGCGGCCCAGACGGCGACGAAGATCGCGATTTTCCTGTTCGAGGCGCGAGAGGCGCAGGGCGTTTTCGACGGTGAGCAGGAGCTTATCGGTTCCCACCGGTTTTTCGAGAAAGTCGATGGCGCCGAGCTTCGTGGCGCGCACGGCCATTTCGATGGTGGCCTGGCCGGACATCATCACGGCCGGAGAAGCGACGCCGGTGGTTTTCAATTCCTCGAGCAGAGTGATGCCGTCCTTGCCGGGCATCACGACATCGGAAAGGATCAGATCGAAGCGCTGCTCCTTGGCGAGATCGAGAGCGCGCGCGGCATTGTCGCAAACGACGGCTTCGTGACCGGCGAGGCGAAAGGCGCGAGCCAGCGAGGCGAGCGTATTCGGGTCGTCGTCGATGACGAGAATGTGAGCCTTCGACGTCACGCGCCTTACACTTTCTGAACGGTGAGAATTTCGCGCGGGGTTTCCACCGGCGCGGGTGCGGGCGCCGAGCGGATGCCCGGCTTCACGGGCAAATAGATGTGAAACGAAGTGCCGATGCCTTTTTCGCTCTCGACGGAGATACGTCCGCCGTGGTCGCTGACCACCGACTGCACGACGGCGAGGCCGAGGCCGGTGCCGTGGTGCTTGGTGGTGTAATAGGGGGTGAACAGGCGCTCGCATTCCTCGGGCGTCAGGCCCGTGCCCGTGTCGGAGACTTCCAGATGGATTTCGCCCTTTTCGCGCGTGGTACGCAGCATCAGAACGCCGCCGGCAGGCATGGCGTCCATGGCGTTGAGAATGAGATTTTCGAGGGCGCGCCGCAGCAGCGCGGCATCGGCTTGAAGCAGGGGCAAATCCTCCGCCAGATGAAATTCGGGGGTGATCGGCGGACGCCCGACGGCACTGAATTGCGCTTCAAATAATTTCACGGCGCCGCGGACGATTTCGTTCAGATTGACCGGCGCGAGTTCCGGCTGCGGCATTTTCGCGAAGTCGCTAAAGCGGCCGATGATCTTTTCGAGATTTTCGATTTCCGCGAGCAGGATGCCGGTGGATTCGCGAAAGACTTCTTCAAATTGTTCGGGAGATTTGGTTTTGGCGCGCTGCAGATTTTCAACCGTGGTTTGCAGCGGGAACAGCGGATTTTTCAGTTCGTGTGCCAAGCGGCGGGCGAGTTCCCGCCACGCGGCTACGCGCTCGGCCTGCACGAGATGCTCGCGCTGCTCTTTCAATTGGCCGGTCATTTGATTGAAGGCGCGAGCCAACTGGCCGATTTCTCCTCCGCCCTTTTCCTCGACGCGCGCGTTCCAATTCCCTTCCGAGACCTCGCGGGCCACCACAGCCAGCTTGCGAACGGGCCGCGTGACGCGCGCGGCGCCCCACCAACTGAGCAGCAAACTGAGAAGCAGGCCGATGGCGACCACGCTTTCGGCCAGCACACGAATGCGGTTCTCGATGGTAACCATCTCCTGCCGCGAACTGCCAACCAGCAGCACGCCGAGGAGCTCTTTCCGGCGGCCGAGCAACGGCAGGGCATGGAATTCCTCGGTGCGAGCGAGATCGGGTCCCGAGGCGATTTTGAAGATTTCGGGCGCGGGAGTGTCGCGCTCTTGATTGATGAATTTCGCGAAGCGGTCGCCTTCGGCCACGGGCCCATTCTGATCGAGCAGATTAATGGATTGGAAATTCGGATCCATATTCAGGTACAGCAAAGCGCGCATGCCGGCCGGCAGAACCAGCGAGCCAAGGAAATTTTTGCCGAGGCGTTCGCCGCCGACGACGTACAAATTCTTATCGCCGACGCGCACCGTGGAAACCCCCATCAGGCCAATGGCGGGACCGTTTTGCGTCTCGATCTTCATCAGAAACGAGCCGAGCGAGGCCCAATCCACGGGCTGCGTGAGCCAATCAAGCTTGTAGCCGAAGCGCTCCGGATATTCCGCGGAAGAAATAATGGCGCCATCGCTGCCGACGAAATCGAGAAAATCGAGCTGGTGCGATTGGGAAACGCCGGTCGCGTCGTTGACATAAACGGAGGGGTCAGCCTGCGGTCGGCTAAGCGCGATGGCCATCTGGATCGTGGTCTGCTCGTCGGTGATCATTTGCACGCGGTGGGCGACGTCCTGCTTACGCTGGTCGAATTCGCGCTGAAATTGCGAAACGAGCGCCTCGGTGTGTTGCGCGTACATCTGCTCGAAGGCCTGACGCGTAACGATGGTCACGCCCGCGGCGATCAACGCGACCGAGGCGACCAGAGCCAGCGTAAAAATCCAAAACAGCTTGGAGCGAAATGTCACGGTTCTGCCTTTTCCGATAAGTCGCTGGCCAGCCCGTCCAGCCAGACGTCTGAAAATGGCCAGCTTTCGCCGGCAGCGGGCGCCCGCCAATCCATCACGCGAGTCGAGAGCCCGAACACGTGCGGATACCAGACGAGCGGAACGACGCGATATGTGTCGATCACGCCGCGCTCAGCCGCGTACATCTGCTCGATCGATGCATTGGCCGGAAGCGGAACCGCGTCGAGCCCGGCCATGGGAACGAGCGTCGTCAAAAAATTCCGCAGCGACGCCTGCGGCTCCGGAGAAATCATCGACAGGCGCACGAGCCGCGCATCCGGCAGGCCCGCGGAATTTCCGGGCGACATCGGTTGCGCCGAAAACGTCAGGCCCGCGGCGCGCGCGTCGACGGCAATCCGCTCCGCCACGCTCTTTTCGAACGAGTCGCCGGAATCATATCCCAACGTCAAGGAGTGAAAGCCGCCGATTTGCGCGAGAAGCGCTTTAGCGCCAACAGGGTCGGCGGCGGTGGGAAAGAGGTACGCGGTGCCATTGGACCACTGCGGTAGCAGGCTGCCGGCGGGAACGCCTTCCTTTTGCAAGATAAAGTCAACGATCGCCGAGCGGTCAACACATTCGGAAACCACTTGGCGGACGCGCTGATCCTGGGCGGCGGGACGTCCGGCGAGAAAAACAATCGCGAGCAGGCGATCGGGCTGCGAAGCGCTGATACGTACGCCGCCGACGGCGGCTTGGCGCGCCTGTTCCGCGGGAATTTCGGCGAAGTCCGTGGAGTTCACTTCGAGATCGAGCAGGCGGTCGTGCAGCGAGCGGCCCATCAAAATATCGACCGAATCGACGAACGGGCGGCCACCGGAATAATCATCGTTCGCCGCGAGCGTCACGTGCTTGCCGGGATCCCATGCGGCCACATGGAACGGCCCCGAGCCGGATATCCCGGCAAAGGTGCCATTGGGATTGCGATGCTCGTAGATCAGCCCGTCGATTTCGGCTTTGGCTTCGGCCTCGCTGGCGCTGGCGGCTGCTACTGCCGGATCGAGCGAGTTGATCGCCGCGCTGATTTCGACGCGCAAAGTTCCGCCGTACGCGGGGCGCCGCGCCGAGCGCGCGCCGACCACCGCGAGCAACAAGAGGCTAATTGCTGCAGCCGACAGATAGAGTCGCTGCTTCATACAGTCCCGTCTGGAGATTGCGAAATACCACGCGCGCCGTTTGAGAATCGGTCGAGGGCCACAAGCTCAAAACGGGGCCGGGGAATTGCAACGGCTCGCCCACGGCGGTCGCCTGGCGATTCGCGATCTGATAAAGCTGGATGCGGTCGGGCTCGGTCCAGTCACCCGGCCCGGTTACCAGCACCTGCCACGCCGATCCGCAGGTGGAATTCAAGGAGGCTATATCGCTGCCCCAATCGAAAAAGATCGCGGCAGGCTGCGCGCCACCGGTGAAAAGCAGTGCCTGGCCGTTAAGCCCCGCCAGAATCCAGCGCGAAGTGTTGCCGCCGCGGGCGTCCGGCGCGAACGCCGCGGAATAAAATGGCGGGTAATGGGTGATGATCCCGGCTGAGAGCGTGACCGCACCGGTGAAAAAGTTGTGGGTCGGATCATACGCCCAGTTGACGGTGCCCATCGGCCACTGCTGGCCAATATTCGGCGAACAGCTCACCGCGAAGCCGGGACTCCACAGGCCTTCGCAGCGAACGGCCGCGACCCACGCGGTGACGTGCGTCGGGTCCGTGAGCGCGAGGCGGCCGCGCGAATCGCGGCTGGTGTAAAGACGGGAAAAGCGCTCATCCACATGCAAGATTTGGGATGCGCCGCTGAATTCGTAGGCCGAGAGGCGGTCGGGCCCGAGGATGTACCAGAGAGTGTGGTTCGAATCCGGCGAGCCCTCCGCGAAATCGAGCATGGGATCGGTTTGCTCCCACACGATTTTTCGCTGTAGCACCGGAGTTGGCGGTGGAGGCCCGGCATTGACCGGAGCAGCGGCGACAGGCGCGACGACGATCTGCTTGGCGTCCCCGAGCGCGATCTGCGCGATCAGCACGTAGCCATGTTCGTTATGCGAGATGGCGATCCGCACCTGCGCGTCGGCGGAAGGAGGCTCAGCGGAGCCCATCGCGAATTGCACCAGACGTCCGCCTTCCGTGGTGATTTCGGATTCAACGGACTTGCGGAGCCATTGTAGGTCGATAGGCGCGCCAGACGATACATCCGTGACGCTGGCGATCATTAGGGTATGAGCCGTGGTCACCGCCGAGGCGATTTTTTCAGCGAGTGCATGAGCAGCATCGCTCCATTGGATGGGCACCTGTGGGGCGCTTTGAGGACGGGCGGATTTCGCCGTCAGCGCGATGCAAGAAAAAAGCAACATCGCGGGCCCAAACGCTTCCAATTGTCGAAGCGGCTGCCTCATCGCATCGGCCGGCGCGAAGAAATGTCCGGCCCTTCGCGATGGTAGCACAGCGGAAATTGGCGGTTCGGGCGATCGCGCGGCGTGTTTCCGAAAACTTAAACGTCCGCCGGCGCGGCGGTTTCGCCCCGCGTCCGCTTGAGAAATCGTCTCGCCGCAGCGGTGGCGAGACGATGCCCACGAGGCGCGGGACGAAGCCGCCCGCAAGGGTTTTGCCGGCGCTCATCCCGGAGTTGTGTCGCGCTCCTGCCTTCCTCGCCCGGGACTGTAGGAGACGCAACGGCTCGGGAATTTTTTCGGTTTCGCAGCGCAAGCGAAACCATGAACTTGACCGCACCGCGAAGGCGTTAACGCCGCTCGCCGGGCACGGAGCCGCGGCCGGGCAGCAGCCGCATCAGTCCGTTCAATCCATACCATTCGAGCGCGAGTGCGATGCCCAGGGACGCAAGAATCGCTCCGGTCACTTCCGCAAATGCGACGAATCCGCTCATGATCGGCCTCCGGCAAAACCGCCGGCTTCGGCTCATCCCGTCGCGCCAAAGCGGCGTGACGGGAACTCGGGCTGGGTGAAGACCCGGCGAAAGCGGTCGATTGCTCGCGCGCTTTCTAGCGAATGAGGTGCAAACTACGCACCGTTCCGTTGCGACGGCAATCACGGCACTTAGCGGCAGTCAGCCGCGCCTGTCCGTGGCGGTGCGAACACGCCGTGGAAAATGGCACGCGCTGCCAAGGCTCTGCTAGAATCCGCGGTGGAGGAAAGATGCCGCCGCAACCGCAGCGAGCTCCCGGGCTCAAGATCGGCCATATTTTCGGGATTCCGATCTACCTACACCCAAGCTGGCTGATCATTTTCGCTTTGATAACCCTGATGCTGGGCATGCAGTTCACCGCTCAGCACCCCAAGTGGTCTCCCGCGGAGCACTGGGCGCTCGGAATCGCCACCAGCCTTCTATTTTTCGCTTCCGTGATTTTCCACGAAGTAAGCCACAGCGTGGTGGCGCTCCACTACAAACTGCCGGTGAAGTCGATCACCCTGTTTGTATTTGGCGGACTTTCGGCGATCGAGCGTGAACCTCCCAGCGCGGGCCAGGAATTTAAGATGGCCATTGCCGGGCCGCTTTCCAGCCTATTTTTGGCCGGCGTCTTCTTCGTAATTTGGCGCTACGGACACTTTGGCGAATTCGTCGGCGGGATGTCCTATTGGCTTTTTGAGATCAACCTGATTTTGGGAATCTTCAATCTGGTGCCCGGATTTCCGCTCGATGGCGGACGCGTCCTGCGCGGAATCATTTGGGGAATCACGAAGGATTACCGGAAAGCTTCGCGAATCGCCTCGAAGTCCGGCCAATTCATCGCCTACCTGATGATCTTCGCCGGCCTCTGGCAGGCGCTGGAAGGCAACTGGATCGGCGGAATTTGGCTGGCGTTTATCGGCTGGTTCCTGCTGGAAGCGGCGAAGGAGAGCTTCCTACAGGTGGCGCTGCGAGATACGCTGGCCGGATTGCTCACGGAGGATGTAATGACTCGCGAAATTCCCACCGTGCCGCGCGATGTTTCCATCGACGATTACATTCACCAGGTGCTTCGCACGGGCCGGCGGGCACACATCGTAATCGGCGGCGATAGACCCTCCGGCTTGGTTTCCCTGCAATCGGCGCGCCACGTGCCACGCGACGAGTGGGCGAGCACGTCGGTGCAGGCTGTAATGGTGCCCATGGACAAGGTGCAGGCGGCTAGACCCGACGAACCGCTGCTCGAAGTGTTGCAGCGGATGCAATCGACGGATATCAACCAGATGCCGGTCGTCTCCGATGGACACATCGTTGGCATGATCGGCCGCGACTCAATTCTGCAAGTCCTGCACACGCGACTACATACCGAGCAACTCGCGTAGACGATGCGCCGCAGCGTCTTCCCCAAGACTGCGTGCGCGGTAATAGCTTTCGGGCTGGGATTTGCGGCCGCCGCACAGCACAGAAAACCGCCTGCGGCGCGCCGCGCGTCGCCTGGCGCTCACAAATCGGCGCGCCCGGCTGCCACGCCGCCCAATATTTTCACCACCGCGATCCGGGCGAATAACCTCGGCCTGGCGCTCATGGACCAGCACGAATTCGCGCAAGCGCTCGGGCGGTTTCAAACTGCGTGCGTGATGAACCCTGCGTCGGATACCGGCTGCCTGAACATGGGCATCGCGCTTTTCTATATGGGCCGTCTGAACGAGGCGGACAATATTTTGGCGAAATCCGTGCGGCGCGACCCGCGGAATCCGCGCGCGTGGTTCAATCTGGCACTTGTCGAGCGCGCTGCGGGTAACGATGGCATCGCCGTCAGAGACTTTGAAAAGGCGGCTTCGCTCGATCCAAACGATCCCGGAACCCAGTACGCGATCGGCGCTCTCTATCTGAAGGCCCGGCAATATCAACAAGCGATTTCGTCGTTTCGCAAAACGCTCGATCTGGACCCGTTCCATTTGCTGGCGGAGTTCGGCATCGCGCAGGCCGAAGGACACACGGGCGATATCAACGGCGCGCTGTACCATCTGAACCGCGCCGAGCACTTGACGGAGACCGGCCTTGGCTGGCCCGCCAGCACGGCGTACGGCGAGCAGGGAAAATATTCGTTCGCGCAGAAGATGCTCGCCCCGCCGCAACCTGCTCCTTCGCCGATTCCGATTCGCTTTATTAACATCACGCAAGCGTCCGGGCTCCCCTGGCGAATGCCACTCGTTCGGGCGCGAAGGCCATCACCCAATCTCCGCGCGCGCGATCGCAGCCGCAAGGAAGCACCGGGCGTTGCACATCGCGCCTCGAGCCCGGATGCGCTGGCGAAGTTTGTGGGAAGCGGCGCCTGCGTTTTCGACTACAACAACGACGGCCTGCCGGACTTTTTTCTCGCTGATTCAGACGGCAAGGGCCACGCAGCGCTGTATCGCAATGCGGGACATGGGCGTTTCGTAGATGTGACTCGATCGGCAAAGATTCGGATTTCCGGCGAAGCGCTCGGTTGCGCTACGGGCGACTACGACAACGACGGTTACACCGATCTGGTGGTTAGCCTGGCGGATGGCCTTCTGCTGTTTCATAACAACGGCAACGGCACGTTCACAGACGTGACCCAATCGGCCGGCCTCGACGCGCACGGGCTGGTCCTCGGGGTGGCTTTTGCTGATTACAACGGCGATGGGAATCTCGATCTCTACGCCACCCGTTTCGCAAATTTGCCTCTTGCCAATCCATCCCAGCCGTTCTCATTTCCGGCGGACGCGCATGGCCCTGGAAACATTTTGTGGCGCGGTAGCGAACGGGGCGAGTTTGCAGTCGCCACGAAGGAGACCGCTCTCGGCGGTGCAGCTCCGTCGGTGGGCGCGCTCGCCTGCGATGTTAACAACGACGGCGCGGCGGATTTCGTGGTCACCGGTTGGTCGTCGTCGCCGACCATCTACCTGAATCAACGCGAGGGCATGTTCCACGCTTCGAAGCCGTGGGCCAGCGCGATGCCGGGACCCACAGCCGGTGTGGTGGCGCTCGATTTCGACCATGATGGCTGGATGGACCTGGCCTTCACGCACTGGTCGTCTCCCGGCTTGAGCCTTTGGCGCAATCTCGAAGGCAAATCGTTTGAACGCGTCCCCTTGCCCGGCCCGCTTTGGATGCGCGGATGGGGAGTGGCGGCAGTGGACTACGATCACGATGGCTGGGTCGATCTGGTCGCGGTGGGCGAAGGTTTTTCCAACGATGGCCACATCATTCTGCTTCGCAACAAGGGAGGCGACGGCCATGGCGGCTTTGCCGGCTTTCAAGACGTGACGCATCAAACCGGGCTCGACAAGATCGTCCTGCATAGCCCCCGCAGTGTGGCCGGTTTCGATGATGCTGACGGCTCGACCGATCTGCTGATTACGCAAAATGGCGCCCCACCGGTACTGCTGAAAGCGATCGGGAGCAATCAGTACAACTCGTTGCGCCTGACACTCGCCGGAACACGCGACAATCGCAGCGGCATCGGGGCTGCGGTTCAGATTTATTCCGGAGCGCAGCGCCAGACCTTTCAACTCTCAGGCGGCGGGGGGTACATGGGTGCGGCACGGGCGACCATCTCGGCCGGACTCGCGGAGTACAACGGAGCGGACGTGGTGCGCGTCATGTGGCCAGACGGTACGATTCAAGATGAGATCGACCTCCTCACCGGCAAGCTCCACGTCGTCACGCAGTCCGATCGCGGGCCGCGCATTCGGTAGGCCGCGGGGCACGGCAGGCGTACAATGGCGCCAACGCCCCGACACCTTGGCATGCCAGTTTCGCCGGAGACCTGCGCACGAAGGAGACGCGATGGGCAGCCCGAGTCCTGATTTCGCAGCAATCAAACAAGCAATGAAGGCCGCGTGGATGGCCGGCGATTTCGGCAAAATCGCCGATCTGAATACGCAGCGCGGAGAGGAATTCGTTTCGCGGCTGCAGCTCAAACCCGGAATGCGAGTTCTTGACGTGGCCTGCGGCACGGGCAACCAGTCGCTGCCCTCTGCACGCACCGGCGCGGACGTGACCGGACTCGATCACGCTCCGAATCTGCTGGAACAAGCGCGCCGGGCCGCCGCAAAGGAAGGTCTGAAAATCCGCTTCATCGAAGGCGATGCCGAGGAGCTGCCGTTCGAAGCGGAAGAATTTGATGTGGTTATGTCGATGTTTGGCGCGATGTTCGCGCCGAGACCGGAGCGCGTTGCCTCGGAGTTTTTGCGCGTGTGCAAGCGCGGGGGGCTGATCGCTATGGCCAATTGGACCCCCTCCAGCTTCCAGGCCGGGACGTTTAAGCTCAACGCCAAGTATTCGCCACCGCCGTTGGGCGTGCCCGCGCCCGTGCTGTGGGGCGACGAAACCGTGGTGCGCGAACGCTTCGGCTCGCGGGCCAGGGTCGAAACATCGAAGCGTGAGGTGGTCTTTGACTTCCCATTTGGCCCGGCCAAAGTAGTCGATCTTTTCAAAACCTACTTTGGGCCCACCCAGATGGTCCTTTCGAGGCTCGATCCCGCCGCGCAAACCGCCATGCTGGCCGAAATGACCGAGCATTATGCCGCGCACAACGAAGGCGACGCGAACCACACCATCGTCCGCGGCGAATATTTGGAGGTCCACGCCCGTCCGCTTTGAGCCGTTCCGTCGCGCAAATGCCTGCTATCCTCTTGAGAACGGTGTAGATGCGTGCCCTTTGGAGTAGTACTACGCGGTACCAAATCCGGCACGCTGCTTGCTCGGGGCGCGGCAGGCGTGTTAATTTCGCCATTGATTGAAGGTGGTTCTGCCACACTTCGCCTATGCCTTCGTTCCCTTGCGACAATTCGGATTCGGTCGCGGCCGCACGCGCAAACGGAAAACCTCGCGTCGCGCGCGAGCCGCTTTACTGGCGCGTGGAAGGCAGTCTGCTGGACCTGACCGCCGTTCGCCCGGTCGCCTTCTTCACTTGGAATGCGCAAAGCTTCCTCGAACGCTGGACGCGCCGCGGCGCCATGGGTCTGCTCGCCGTGGCACGCCCTTTCCTATACTGCACCCACCGCGTGATGGCCACGCGCCTGCTGCACACGGTACTTCGCGGGGAAAGCCGCGACCGCCTGGACCTGTTGGGCGAGGAGTTTTTTCATTATTACCTGCGTCCGCGGCTGAAACCGCGCGGCGTGGACAAGCTGTCCGAGGCGCTCGCTGCCGGTGAAGAGATCGTACTTGTCAGCCAGGCTCTCGAACACACAATGCGGCCGCTGGCAAACTTTTTGGGCGTCCATCGGATTGTTTCGAACCGGCTGGAATTTCGCAACGGGCTGGCCACTGGCCGGCTGCTCAGCCCCGTGATTCGTCCCCGCGGAGTGTTTGCCAAATTGCGTCCCAATCGCGCCGACGGGAGCGTCCCACGCCGGCAATTGGTGTACGACCTCGGATTCCAGAAGCACCCGGACTGGCTGGAGTCCGCAGTCCGTTCCGCCGAGCGTCCTGCTCCGAACCCGCGCGTGCCGGTGGTTCGCTTCGACGAACGCGAAAAGACCGCGCCGCTCTCGGTTCGCTCCGCGCTCCGCGGCAAACACATTCTGCTGATTGGCGCTACCGGTTTTATCGGCAAGGTCTGGCTCGCCAATTTGCTTCACGACGTGCCGGACGTCGGCCGCGTGACGCTGCTGATCCGCGGCCATCGCTCCGCCACCGCGCTCGAACGCTTCGAGCGCATCGTCCGCGAATCGCCCGTATTCGACCGCCTGGCGGAATGCCACGGCAGCCGTTTGGCGGATTTTCTCCGCCAGCGCGTGGAAGTCGTCTCCGGCGACGCCACTCAAGAATGTCTCGGGCTCGACGCTGAAACCGTGCGGAGGCTGGCGCGTTCGCTGGACGTGATCGTCAATAGCGCCGGGCTCACCGATTTCAACCCCGATCTGCGCGACGCGCTGGCCACCAACGTCGACGCGACAGTTCACATCCTGAATTTTCTCCGAGGCTGCCATCATGCCGCGCTTCTTCATCTTTCCACCTGCTACGTGGTCGGCCAGCAGGACGGGCGCATCCTCGAGCATCTTCCGCGCAATTACTGCCCGCGCGGTATCGCGGGTTTCGACGCCGAGAAAGAGCGCCAGTACCTGGAAGAGCTGGTCAGCCAGACCGAGGCCCGCGCCGAATCCGCCGAAGGCAAGGAAGAAATCCGCCGCGAGGCATTTGAACGCGAGCATGTGGCGAAAAATCTGCAGGGTGCGGCACTCGATAACCAGCTGCGCAAAAATCGCGTGCGATGGATTCGCCGGGCGCTCGTGGAAGCCGGCACCGCCCGCGCGAACGAACTCGGCTGGCCTAACACCTATACCTTCACCAAAAGCATCGCCGAATCGCTGATTCGCAATTACCTCGATTCCAACCCGGACGCGGCCATCGCCGTCGTGCGCCCTTCGATCGTGGAATCGTCGCTCCGCCAACCCTTCACCGGTTGGAACGAGGGCGTCAATACGTCCGCGTCGCTCTCGTATCTGCTCGGCACTTTTTTCCGTCAGCTGCCGACCAACAAGAGCAAGTGCCTCGACTTGATTCCTGTCGATCTGGTGACCCGCGGCATGACCCTGATCGCCGCCGCGCTGATCGAACGCCGCCATCAGCCGCTATACCAACTGGCCACCTCGGCCGTGAACCCGTGCGACATGCGCCGCGCGATCGAACTCACCGGCCTCGGCCATCGCAAGTTTTATCGTGCCCAAAACGATCTCCACCACCGCCTGCGCCTGAAATTCGACGCGATTCCCGTCTCCAAGGCGCGCTACCAAAAGCTTTCCGCGCCGGCGCAAAAATTGATTGTGCAGATCATCAATCGCAGCCTGGAGCCCATTCCCTTCTTGCGCTCGCCGCTCGTCCGCCGCGAACGCGAACTGGAAAAAGTCATCAAGCTCGTCTCCCTTTTCGAGCCGTTCATCCTGCACAACAATCACGTTTTCGAAGCGGCCAACGTCGAACGGCTCGACGCCGCCCTTCCGCCGGAAGAGCGCGAGACATTCGGTTACGATCCGCGTTCGATCGACTGGTGGGATTACTGGATCAACGTCCACATTCCGGCTCTGCGAAAGTGGTGCTATCCTCTCATCGAGGGCCGCGCACCGGAGATGCGCCCGCGGCGCGACGTGCGGCTTGCGCCATGGCCTGCGCCGGGCGCCGCCGTGGGCGCCGCGGGGCCGGCGAATTCCACTCCGGCCGTCGCGCCCTGATCTGGGCTAAGTTTCGACCACTGTGGCTATTTTCCTTACCGGGTGCACCGGATACATCGGCGCGCATGTCGCTGCAAATCTGCTCGTGGATTCGTCCGCCGAGCTGAATCTGCTGGTGCGTGCGTGCAGCGCGCGGGAGGCCGACGAACGCCTCTGGCGCGCCTTGCAACTGCATTTGGATTTCGCGCCCTTTGAAGAGTATTTGCGCTCGCGCATTCGCGTTTTCCGCGGCGACATTACCGATGCGCGATTCGGGCTCGACGAGGCCGCCTATCACGATCTGATTCGCTCCACCGACTCCGTCATTCATTGCGCCGCCTCTCTCAATCGCAAGTCGGAGAAAAGCTGTCTCAACGTCAATCTGCGCGGCACTCTCGAAGTCATCCAGCTCGCCCAGCGCGTCCGCGACGATCACGGCTTGCGCCGCTTCAGCCACGTCAGCACGGTCGCCGTGGCCGGGCAGCGCTCCAATGAAGTGGTCGAGGAAGATTCCTCCATCGATTGGAGCCGCTCGGATTACGATCCCTACGCGCGCACGAAAAAATTCTGCGAGCACATGGTTCGCCAGTTGCTTCCGGACGTCCCGCGCACCATCTTTCGCCCCAGCATCGTGCTCGGCGATAGCCGCCGCCCGGAAACAAACCAGTTCGAGATGGTTCGCGCCTTTGTATTTCTCGCCGGACTTCCCGCGCTTCCCTTTCAGCCCAACGCGCGGCTGGATATCGTCCCGGTTGATTACGTTGCCGGAGCGATCTCGCTGCTGCACAGGAAGGAAAATCCGGCGCACGAGATCTATCACCTTTCTTCCGGAACGGATTCGGAAACCTTCGCGCAGATCACCGACGCGATCGCCAAGGCGCAAGGCAGGCGCGGTCCCGTGTTCGCGCCGGCGCTTGAGGGCCCTTCCGAAAAGCTGGTTCGCGCGCTCGCCGGCCGCTCCGGAAAAATCGGCGGGCTGGCCACGCTGCTGAAAGTCTTTTTGCCGTATCTGGTGTGGAACACCGTTTTCGATAATCGCCGTGTGGTCGCCGAAATGGGACGCAAACCCGCGCCCTTTTCGCAATATTGTTACCCGCTGATGCGCTACGCGCGCGCCGCTAATTTCAGCTACCCATATCGCGACTGGGGCCGGTCTCTCTCGCGCGAAACTCAACCGCCATCCGCGGCAGTTGCTGCCACTGCCGCTCAGGAATCGCGCCGATGATGGATATGGATTCCGTGATCGAGGCCTGGGTCAGCGCCTTGATCGAGCTGAACAAAATTGAATGGATGTTCGGCGCCGGCGAAAGCTGGCGGCCCGGAGAAAAGCTGAAACTGCTCTTTGCCGGCTACAACGGCACGCGCAACACCGGCTCCGACGTCCGCGTGGAGGAAATCACGCGCCAGTTGCGCGCCATCCTGGGCGCGGACCATGTCGAGTTCGCCGTCATGTCGCAGGATTTCAACCTCACGCGCGGTTATTTCGGCGGCGCGCGGCAGGTGCATCTGCCGGACGTGTTTCCGCCGTTCCTGCACTCTGAAGTGCGCAAGCACCATGGCGTGATCGCCTGCGAAGGTTCGATGTTCAAAAGCAAATTCGCCAGCGCCTTGACCGCCATGATGATTGGAGCTCTCGGCATCGCGTCCGCGCAAAATAAATTAAGCGTTGCGTATGGAGGCGAAGCCGGCGCGATGGATCCCTTCCTTCAAAAAATGTGCCGCCGCTATTGCCGCGAATCGCTGGTGATCACGCGCAATGCCGAATCGCAAGAGGTGTTGGCCAAGCTCGGCATATCCACCGAGCTCGGCGCCGATACCGCGTGGACTTTCGAGCCGCTCGGTCCCGAATACGGACGCAAAGCTTTGATCGATGCCGGATGGGACGGCTCCACGCCCGTGCTCGCTGTCTGCCCCATCAATCCGTTCTGGTGGCCGGTGAAGCCGTCACTCGGAAAATGGTTCGCGCACGCGGCGTTCGGCGCATATAAGCCAAGCTACTATCGCACCATCTACTTTCATCGTTCCGGGCGCGATGTGGATGCGGCCTACGAAAAATACCTCGCCGCCATGGCCACGGGCGTGGCTCAATATCGCCGGTCGCGCTCCGTGTTTCCGGTGATGATCGCCATGGAAAAACTCGATCGCGACGCCTGCGAGCGCGTGGCCGCAAAACTGGGCGGCGCGCCCGTGCTCGGGTCCGATCAGTTCAACATGTATGAGCTCGTCAGCATCCTGCGCGTTTGCCACCGCATGCTCTCCTCGCGCTTCCACGCCATCGTCACGTCCATGCCTGCCGGCGTGCCCTCCGCCGGCGTCACGATAGACGAGCGCATCCGCAATCTGATGCGCCAGCGTGGGCATGACCACCTGCTCATGAATGTGGACGAGCCCGATCTCGGGGACAAAATCGTCGCCGCCCTTCGCGCGCTCGACGCCGAAGCGGAGCAAATTCGAGACTCGATGGCGTCTGTCGTCGCCCGCAATCTCCGCCTGATGGCGCGCATGGGCGTCTATTTCGAGGAGCACGTCGCCCGGCGCTATCCTGAGTTTCCCATCCGCGCGGGCGTCCTCGGCTGGGAAGATTATCTGCCGCCGCTCAGCCCTCTGCTTCGCCGCCTGCTGGAAACACACAGCGGAGCGCTCGTCGCATGACGTTTTTAGAGCAAATCATCGCGCGGCTGGAACGCACGGCTTCGCAACCCGTACTCGCCGAAGTGCGCGACGGCTCGCAAATCGTAGCTGTCACCGGCGCTGAGCTGCTCTCCCGCGTTCAGCAGGCGCGCGCATTCATCCGCGCGCGCGGCGTGCGTCCGGGCGACCGTTGCGCCATTTACGCCCCCAATAGCATTCGCTGGGTGGCGCTCGATCTGGCGCTGATGTCCGAAGGCATCATCGTCGTGCCCCTTGATCCGCGCCAGGTGCCGGGCGAAATTTCCGCCGTGCTGCGCGATTCCGCTCCGTCGCTGGCGTGCTGCGCCGACGCCGCCTTCGCCGCCAATGTCGCCGCAACGGAAAATTTCGCGCCGCCCGTCGTGCTATTCGACCAAATCTTTGCCGCGGAGCCTCCGGGCGCCGCCGCGCCGCCCCCCGTGCATCACGCGGATCACGATGCCGTCACCATCGTCTACACCTCGGGCACTTCCGGCGAATCGAAGGGCGTGGTGCTCACCGCGCGCAACATCACCTTCATGCTCGGCTGCACCAACGCGCGCCTCGACAAACTAATGGGCGCGCGCCAGGAGCCCGAGCGCGTCTTTCAGTACGCCCCGTTCTGCTTCGCCGCCGCGCGAGTTCTGCTCCTCACTTCCCTCTCGCGCAATTCGCTTCTCACGCTTTCGACTGATCTGACCAAACTCTCTGAGGAATTGAAACTTGCTGCCCCGCATTACTTCGTCAATGTGCCGCTTTTTCTGGAGCGCGTGCGCCGCAAAGTGGAAGAATCCATTCGCGCGCGCGGCAAATTCGCAGCCGCCGTCTATGCGCGCGCCCTGCGCGCGTATCTCGCCAGATGCGGCGGCGACCGCGGACCGGCTTTTGTCGATTCGCTTGCTCTGCGCCTCGCGAACTCCATGATGTTTCCGGCCATTCGCAAAAGCATCGGCCCCCATCTGAAGGCGCTCATTTGCGGCTCCGCCCCTTTGGCTCCTGAAACGCAGCACTTTTTCATGATGCTCGGCATCCCCGTGCTTCAGGTTTACGGGCTCACGGAAACCACCGCCATCTGCACCATGGACGATCCCGCGCATCCCGTTCCCGGCCGCGTTGGACCCGCGATTCCGGGCATCGAGATGAGGCTCGGCGAAAACGACGAAATTCTCGTCCGCGGTCCGAACGTTTTTCCCGGCTACTGGCAGCGGCCCGCTGAAACCGCGAAGGCGCTGGCGGGTGGATGGTTCCACACGGGTGACCAGGGCGAAGTCGATGCCGCCGGCAACTGGCGCATCACCGGGCGACTGAAAAATCTGATCGTTCTCAATTCCGGACACAACGTCGCGCCCGAACCGCTCGAACACGCGCTTGCCGCCCGCATTCCCGATGCGCAGCACGTGGTCCTTGTCGGCAATCAGCGCAGCTTTCTCGGCGCGCTCGTTGCCGCGCCCGCGGCCGCCGCCGGCAACGGCGCGAGCGGCAGCAGCAGCCCCAGCCCGGCGCAAATTCAAACCGCGCTCGATGCCTTGAACGCCGGACTTCCCCACTACAAGAAAATTCGCGCATTTTGCATTGTTCACGAACCGTTTACCATCGAAAATGGCCTGCTGACCACCATGGGCAAGCTCAAGCGCGACGCCATCGCCGCCCGCTTCGCCGGCGAAATCGAAACGCTCTACCGGAAGAAATCCGCATGAAAAGCTTTCGCGGCAAAACGCTTTCGTGGACCACCACCGGCGGCACCGTCGAGCTCATCCTGCATCGCGAGCCTTGCAACGAAATCGGCTCGGCCACGCTCACCGAGCTCGAAATCTTCGCCGCCGCGCTCGATACGCTTCAGAAAGACGCGCACTCGGTGATCATTTCCAGCACCCGCGCCGAGGGCTTTTGCGCCGGCGCCGACCTGCGCGAGCTGTACCACCGCTCGCGGCCGTTGCCGCCCGATGAGCGCCTGCGGGAAGTCCGTGATTTTCTCGAACGCATCCATCGCGTCATGAACGCGCTCGACGCCGCGCCGTTCACCACCATCGCCGCCGTTCACGGCGTCGTCTTCGGCGGCGGGTTCGAACTCGCGCTCGTCTGCGACTTGATCGTTGCCGATAAGATGGCGCGTTTCTGTTTCCCCGAACTTCGCCTTGGCTTGATTCCCGGTTTCGGCGGCATCCCGCGTCTCCGGCGCGATCTCGGCAATGCCGTGGTGCGCGATCTGCTGCTTACCGGCCGCAGCATCAACGCCGCCAAGGCGCAATCGCTCGGGCTCGTCAGCCAGGTTGCCGGCGAAGGAGACGCTCTTCGCGTCGCGCGCGCCACGGCCGCGCAGGTGAACAAATTCGACCGCGCCACGGCCGTCGCCGCCAAGAAGTTCCTCAAGCCGGTTCCGGACGACGAGCTCCGCCGGGAAATCGAACTTTTTTGCGAGCTTTTTTCGCAACCGGCGGTCGAAGCCGGCCTGCGCAAATTCGTCGAATCGACCGACGCATTGCCCTATTTGCCGTGAGCCCGCGCGCACAGTTGAATCGCCGCTCTAGATGGGCCGGGCCTGAAGTACAATCGCATGCGCGTTTCGCGCAAAACCGATGAGCACACTCGATCAAACAACCGAAGAAATCCTGAACCTCGCCGCCGCTCACTTCAAAGTGCCGCGCGAGCAACTTTCGCCCGGCGACGACTTCTTTAAAAAGCTCGGCATCAATAGCCTCCAGGCGCTCGATCTGCTCACGCGTCTCGAGCAGCATTTCCGCATCGAGCTGCCCGATTACGAGCTTCAGGGCGTCAGCGATTTCCGCACGCTCGCCGAACGCATCCAGTCGCGCCTGTGAGCCACGGAGGCACATTCTCAGCGCCTCGGATGAAAAACACTTTTCTTCTGATAAATTTCAAGTCTCGGCTGCTGAGCGGCGGCCTCGAGAGGTTCCTTCTTTGATTTACAATCCTCGGGGCTTCCGCGTTTCCGTGGCCAATCTCTGATGCTCGATCTGCGCCACTACAATTGCCTCGGCGAAGCGTTGCGCGCCGCGCTCGATCGCTGGCCCGATGAAGTCTGCCTGATCGAGGCCGATCGCGACCGCGAAAACGCGCGGCTCACCTATCGCCAGTTCAAGCAGGCGGCTCTGCCGCTCGCCCGCGCGCTGCAAAACGCGGGATTCAACCGCGATTCGCGCGCCGCGATCATCATGACCAATCAGTCGAAATGGCTGATTTCCGCTTACGCCATTTTCTACGCAGGCGGCGTGCTCGTTCCGCTCGATTACAAACTCAGCGCCGCCGAACAGCTCCAGCTTCTGGCGCATTCCCAGGCCGAACTCCTCATCGTCGAATACCATCTGTGGCGTGCCATCACCCAGGCGGAACTATTCCAGTCGCTCCGCGCCCGCCTCGTGCTCGTCACCGAAGCTCCTCCCGGCGCCGATCTTGCCGGAGCGAAGCGCTGGGAAAATTTTCGCGATTCGCGTCTGCCCATTTTCGTCCCGCGCAAGCGCCGCGATCCCGCGTGCATCGTCTATTCGTCCGGTACCGGCGGGCGCCCGAAGGGCTGCGTGCTCACGCACGAAAACTATCTCGAGCAATGCCGCGCTCTCACCGCGCTCTTTCCCTTCTCGCCGGGCACGCGCTACCTGAGCATTCTCCCGACGAACCACGCCATCGACTTCATGGTCGGATTTATCGGACCGTTCACTTGCGGGGCCACCGTCGTGCATTTGCGCACGCTCCGCCCCGAATACATTCGCGACGCCTTCACGCGCTACAAAATCACCTACATGACCGTCGTCCCGATGCTGCTGAAGACGCTCGAACGCAGCCTGCGTCAGCGCTTTGACGAGCTTCCCCGCGGCCGCCGCCGCATGCTCCGCGTGCTGATCGGAATCAATCGCGCATTCACGCGCCGGCGTCCGAGGCTCCAGCTTAGCCGTCGCCTGCTCGGCCAGGTGCACAAAGGATTCGGCGGCGAACTTCGCGCACTCTTCGTCGGCGGCGCGTTCACCGAGCCATCGACTTTGCAATTCTTCTACGATCTCGGCATTCCCGTCGGCAACGGCTACGGCTGCACGGAGGCCGGCACGGTGATCACTCTGAACGATTTCAAGCCGTTTCGCGCCGATACCGTCGGCAAACCGCTGCCGGGAATCGAAGTCAACATTCTCGATCCGGACGAGGAAGGCGTGGGCGAAGTGGCCGTGCGCGGCAAAACCGTGATGTCGCATTATCTCGACGATCCGGAAATGACTGCGGAAACTATCGTCGATGGCTGGCTGCGCACGGGCGATCTGGGGCGCATCGACCGGCACGGCCATCTGCAACTGCTCGGCCGCAAGAAAAACATGATCGTCACCGAGGAGGGCAAGAACGTCTATCCCGAGGACATCGAGGCGGCCTTCGAAGGATTGGCGGTGAAGGAATTTTGCGTGTTTGCGGCGAACTACTTGTGGCCTGAACGAACCATGATCGGCGAACAACTAATCCTCGTGGTGCATCCCGAGCCGAAGCCCCAGATCGAAGCCGCGCCCGTCGGCGCGCCGGTGCAATCCGCCGAAGCCGCCGCGGGTCCGGCGGAAGCCGCGCCGGAAGCGGCTGCGGCGCCCGCTCACGAATCTTCCGAAGAATCTTGCGCGCAGGCGGAACAGCGGCACGCGCTCGCTGCGGAAATTGCGGCGGAGATTGACGCGCGCAACCGCCGTCTGTTGAATTACAAGCGCGTGAGCGGCTATCTTGTTTGGGATTGCGATTTTCCGCGCACGGCGTCGCTGAAAATAAAGCGTCTCGATTTGGCACAACAGATTCGCCAATCGCGCGGGCGCCATCACGTGGTGTACCTATGAGCGCAGGCAAAAGGCGGCTGTTCGCGGCGCACCCAGCGGTTCACCGGGCCTCCATTTCATTTCGCCGGGCGCCGAAAGAATGAAAACTCCCGTCGCGCCCGTCACCGATCGCTTTTTCGCCATCATCAATCCCGCCGCGGGCGGCGGGCGTTGCGGCAAGCTCGCGCCGGGTGTGATCGACCGCGCGCAACGAGACGGCGTGGGCATCCAGGTGATTCGCACGTCGCGTCCCGGCGAGGCCACCGAGATGGCGCGCGAAGCCTATCAAGACGGGTACCGAAAATTTCTGGCCATCGGCGGCGATGGCACCGCATTTGAAATCATCAACGGGCTTTTTCCCGAAGCGCTCACGCGCGGCAGGCCGACTCTCGCCTGCTTGCCGCTCGGCACGGGCAATTCGTTTTTGCGCGACTTCACCACGCGCGGCGTGGAACACACGATCGAAGCACTGCGCGAGGGCCGCCGGCGCTCCTGCGATGTGATCCGTCTCCGTCACTCGAACGGCAACCTCTATTTCATGAATCTGCTGAGCCTGGGATTCCCCGCCGAAGTCGGCGCGCTCACCAATCGCCGGTTCAAGCTCTGGGGCGAGTTCGGGTACATTCTCGGCGTGCTCGCGGAGCTGGTTCGGCTGCGACATTCCGCGTTCGCGCACCGCCTGGATGGCGCCATCGACTGGGACCGGCGCGAATGCCTTTTCCTCGCCTTCAGCAACAGCAAATTCACCGGCGGAAAAATGATGATCGCGCCCCGCGCCGACGCTTGCGACGGAAAAATCGAATACGTCCGCTGGAGTCCCATCGGACGGTTACGGCTGCTGTGGCTTTTTCCGCGTCTTTTTTCAGGAACGCATATCGACCACGGGCTGGCCAGCCGCGCCGCCACCACACGGGTGGAACTCGACTTGAAAGGCCCGGTGAACGTGATGATCGACGGCGAAATTCTAAAGCTGCAGTGCCGCTCGCTCGAAATCCTTCCGGGCGCGCTGGATGTAGTTGTTTGAGGCGCATGAAATCGCGTCTGTACAACGCCTGGCTTGTTGTTCGCTCTGCTGCTCTCTGGATTGTCAGCTGGACGCACTTTGTAGTGGCGTGCACGTTCATCCTGGCGATGGGCGCGGTGATCGATCCGCGGAAGAACGACTGGCCGCAGCGTGTATTCTCGCGCAATATCCTGCGGCTCGCCGGAGTTCGCTTCGAAGTCCGGCGCTCGCCCGGCTTCGACCCCACGCGCACCAGCATTTTTATCTGCAATCACGTGAACGTCTTCGATCCCTTCGTCATCTATTCCGCGATTCCGCAATTCGTGCGCGGATTCGAGCTGGAGTCGCACTTCCGGATTCCCGTGTACGGCTGGCTGATGGGACGTTTCGGCAATATTCCGGTTCCGAACGTCCCGAATCGCGAGGGCTTGCGGATCATGACGGAACGCGCGCGCGCCGCGCTCGATGACGGAATCAGCCTGATCGCCTTTGCCGAGGGATCGCGCACGCGGACGGGCCACGTGCAGCCGTTCAAAAAAGGAATTTTCTCGATCGCGCAGAAGGCGGGCGTGCCCATCGTGCCGATGAGCATCGTCGGGTCGTACGAATTTTTCCGCACCGGCCACTGGATGCTGCGTCCCGGGAAAATAACAGTTTATTTGCACGATACGATCGACACGGCGCAGGTAGCGCGCTCGGACGTGGACGCGCTCCGCCAGCGCGTGCAGGAGATCGTCTCCGCGCCGGTTGAAGAATCGCTCCGTTCTTGTCGGAAATAGACGCGAGATGTTGGGGCCACGGAACGCGAGGGACCGCGCATTGGCGCGTGCGCTCGTGGCTCGGCTTTGCGGGAAAAACTCGCGCGCCTCGCGCCCGGGCGTTTTGGCTTTGCAGGTCTGGTAGGCAGTGTTTTCCATAATTTACGAGGCGCGAAACACGATTGGCCACTCCGCCGTTTGACATGCGGACCGCAACTGATAGTTCGTGGCGCAAGGTCTTTTTCCGGGGCAAAAGTGTATCGATTTGGGGGGACGTCCGTCCTTTGTTTTCAGAGACTTGCATGGCGTTCTAATCGAAAGTGTATCGATTAGGGCGGCAGCGGGCGTGCGCTCCATACCGATGCGAACGAAGCGCAGATAGGAAACGAAGCGACTGCGGATGTTGCTGCCGACCGGTCGCGTCATCGTCTCCCCCCTCCAGTAGTTCCGCGCACGCAATCAAAAACGGCCCACGGTAGCATGAATGGCACGTGCAGTCCAGGTTCAATTTGGAAGTAGTACTTGGATTCCCAAAATAGGAATGCGCGGCGGAGCGGGCAGGAGCCGGGCACGGGAGGCGGCCCAACAAATTTGAATATTGAACAGAGGTTTTGCTGCATGGTGAGCGCAAGTTAGCGGACGCCGGAAACAGGGTGACATGGGTCACTTTCTTTTGAACGGGCCAAATTTAAACTGGATTTGGAATTGCGCCGCCAAGCGGTGGGACGCGGAGGAAGGAGGTTGCGATGATCGAACTGCTGCAGGGTTTTCCGGAGCATGTGGTGGCCGTGTCTGGAAAAGGGCAGGTTACCAGGAAAGATTACGAAGAGGTGCTGATTCCGGCAGTGGAGGCGGCATTCAAGAAACGTTACAAAATCAGCTTCTACTACGAGCTGGGCCCGCAGTTTGCGGGGATCGAAGCCGGGGCGGCATGGGAGGATTTCAAAGCGGGCATGCGGCATTTTCTCCACTGGGACAAGATGGCGGTGGTGACGGATATTGACTGGATTCGTCGAGCAATCAGCGGATTTGCAGTTTTCATGCCCGGGGAGCTGCGCGTCTTTCCAAATAGCGAAGCGGCGGTTGCGCGGGCATGGGTGACCGGCACAGCGGCAGGAGCATCCGCGGGCCGCTAGGCTTAGCGCTCCGAATGAACGTCGTGGAATAGCGTGTTGCTGCCGCGTCCCGACCCCGCGCGGCAGGCGGAACCGTTTGGGGTCAGCCGCGAGCGACGAGAGAGAAAAGGGCCACAGCGCGCTTGATCGTATCCTGAAGGATGGTGCCACACAACCGCACGATGGTGGAAAGCCCGAGGCAGCATTGCGCGAGTCCGCACCCGAAACTGCTCGGTTAAAGACGGCGACTAAGTAGATTGGGGCGCGCGGATGTCCGGAAGGGTGCGGCCGGCGCGCAGCTCGCGCCAGGTGTAGGCCACGCGGTGGATGACGGTGATCGTTGAAATCGTGGCGATGACCCACAGGACCTGCGCCATGCGACTCCACAGGCCGCCGATCATCAGCAGGACAACGCGTTCGGGGCGCTCCATAAAGCCGACCTTGCACGAAGGGATCAGCGACTCAGCGCGGGCTCGCGAATAGCTGACCATGAAGGAGCTGGCCATGGCCACCGCCGCGAGAGCCATGTAAAACTGCCGGCCGATCAGCGTGTAATAAACGATCAAGCCCATGTATAGCGCAAGATCGGAGTAGCGATCGAGCGTGGAATCGAGAAACGCGCCGAAGGCCGTGACGCGGCCGATGCGGCGCGCGACCTGCCCATCGGCCATGTCGAGGAAGCTGGCGAGGAGCAGCACCAGGGCGCCGTCGCGAAAGCGGCCCATGGCAAAGAGCGCGGCGGCGACCGAATTCGCGAACAAACCGAGGAACGTGAATGTATTAGGTGTCAGCCCCGTGGCGACAAGTCCGCTCACGACGTGACGCAAGAGCCAGCCGCCGCCTTCGCCGATCCAGTGCGTGATGGGGCGCCTGAGATTCTTCGCCGACGGATCCATGTCAACAAATCATACACTGGAAATGAGAGCGCGGACTACCGGGAGGACGCCAGAAGAAGTGCCCGGGGTGGGGGTCGAACCCACACGTCCTGTGAAGGACAGGGGATTTTAAGTCCCCCGCGTATGCCATTCCGCCACCCGGGCAGAGCACTTGTAAGGCTAAACCACCCAAAGACTTACTGCAATATCGCCTCTTGGGTCAGTGCTTGCGCTACACGCCCGGTGTCGGTAGTGGTGTCGGTTGGCCCGCCTGTAGTGTCGCCTTCTTTGGGAGTCGCGGCGTCCAAACGCTCAACGGCGGCTAGCGTGTGTTTAGGCGCAAGGTGCGAGTAGCGAACCGTCATGGCGATTGTCTTGTGACCCATTAGCTCCTGAACCGTCCGCAAATCTACCCCGGCCATAGTCAGTCGGGAAGCGAACGTGTGCCGCAGATCGTGCCAGTGGAAGTCGGCAATCTTGGCCTTGCTTACGACAGGCTCGAACCACAGACGCGGCCCCAGCGCTCCGCCACAGACGAAACCTGTCCCGCCGGTCCGCTCGCGGAGCGTTTCGAGCGCGCGAATCGCGGATTGATTCAGCGGAACGTGACGCGCGGAACCGTGTTTGCTGCGACGGATGGTCAGTACCCGTTGGGCGAAGGAAACATCGGCCCATGTCAGGCCGTATTGTTCGCTTACGCGCATCCCGGTATGGAGCGCGAGGTCAAATTCGGGCAGACGCTCCGGGCAATCAGCCTCGATAACCTTCCTGAGCGCGGTTTCCTCATCGGCGGAAAGGAACCGCACGCGCGCGTTGTTTTCGAGGCGGTGTTTCACAAGCCGGGCCGGATTCTCTTTCGTCTTGCCAGCGCGAATCGCAAGCCGGTACGTCAGGCTCAGGAGCGCGCGCATCCGGTTGCACGTCGCGGGCGACCAGTCCTGTTGGGCAAATCGCCGCTCTACGTCCTGGGCGGTAATCGCTTCGGCGGAATATTCGCGGAACCAAGCAAGCAGGGTTTCCATGCGTCCGGCATCGTGTCGGTAATCGCGCTTGTGCTGCTTCGAATAGGCGAGCGCATCGCGCGCAATATCAGCAAACGTCACGGTAGCACGGCGGAGCTTTTCGGGGAGCTTTTTGCCGGTAAGAGCTTCCATCTTGCGCTTGCGGTATAGATCAATCGCCGCCCCCTTCGTCCCCGCCTCCTCGCGCCGATAGCGGCCCTGGGCGTCCGTGTAGCGAATCCACCATACGCCAGAACCGGGAAATTTCTCGAAGACGCCACGTGCCTTCGGGTTTCGCTCGCGGCTGCGCTTGCGGGCCGGAGCTTGCTCGATTACGATTGCCGCCGTTTCAGTTTCCATTGCGCTTTCCCTTCTTCGGTGGGCGTCCACCCTTCTTGCCGTTCTCGCGCGCAATCTGACGGATGCGCTCGATTCCAAGACGTTCGACGCGGGCGGCGTAACTGCGCTTGCCCAGCCAACTGGTGAACTTCCTTATTTGCGCTTGATTCATGCCTATAACCTAATCTGTTTCGGTTTTGATGTCAAGGGTATTGTGTTACACTGCGCGCGACGCGGCTAGGCCGTAGCAGATCACTACGGCCAATGGGGACGGTTCCCTTACCGTCCCCGCCGCTCGCCAAAGGGAGCGAACATGGACGCGTTGCAACGCGAGGAAAAGATTCTTGCCGACTGGAAGAGACGTGGTGAAGAGGCGATCCAGTCAAGTCAGATCACGAAACAGGCTTACGACAATTTGCTGAGCCAGGGCCTCAAGTCTCTCGATGATTTTAAGACGTGGGTGGGAGCGGCAGTATCAACGAGCAACTCTGCGAAAACCGATGACTGGCGATTAGGCGAGGGGCATTACCGCGAGATCATGTGTCATGCGAAGTCGCTCAAGCGAATTGCGAAGGAAACTCAGGAGCTAAACCAACACCCGCTTTTCAGGCCCGATCACTGGACCGTGCCCGGAGGCATTGAGCACACATTCTATCCGGCCTTGCGGTACCTACTCGACAACCGCGCGGAGTGGATCGAAAAACAGCTCAAGTACATTGCCGCCCGCAGAAAGAGCGAGCAGGCTAGAAAGCTGCAAAATCCTCCTTTGGGCTTGCTTATCGATTTGGTCAGATACGAAACACGGAGACAGCATTACTCGGAACTGTCGGAGATTCTAACGGCAGGGGCAGGCATTGCAGGAACCAAGGACGATTTTTCACCCGACCGCCTGAAGCAGATAAGCGCGCGGCGTGCCAAACGACGAAGGTGTATTGAGGCCGCTATGCGGGGTGAGGTGACGCGCTAACACCGAAAAAGACGAATCGGCGTATTACCGACAAGAAGCGCGCGGTGAATATATTCTGCGCGCATGATAACACACACGGAAGTACCCCATCCCAAAATTCTCGTGAGCAAGCGCGATGCGGCGCTTGCTCTTAGCCTCAGCATCCGCACCATTGAAAACCTGATTCGCCGCAAAGAGTTGGTGGCGCGGCGCGTGGGCCGTCCCACGCTGATAGTCGCCTCATCGCTCCAACCATTCGCGCGGCACGACCACGCCTCTCCGCCTCCAGCTAAACGAGCGAACACACCTGGTGGGGAAACGGCTGAGATCAATGACGCCGCCCCAGAAACCACAGCTGCGCGCTAAGCGCGCCGGGACACTTCGCGCTTTAGATGTTTTTCGAGGCTCAAACCTAAAAAATTGGGCCGGGATGTCAGCCCGGCCCAGAAAGGAAAATCGTTTGATGCTGTCGCATTCTAATTCACGCCACCAAACCCAGCAAGCGAAATTCCGCCGCGAAAACGAGCGCGTCCGTGGAGCTTTGCGCTTTCAGCAGCGCGGCTCGGCACGATGAACCGGAGTACGCGGCCATGACGCGCCGAATCCCTCGCGGCCGGCCAGCCTTCGCTGAAACGCAGCGCGCCGAAATTTTACGTTTGCTTCGAGACGCGGGGCCTGCCGGAGTGTCGCGCGCTGAATTGATTTTCGAGCGACGCATGACCCAGTGCGGAGCACGAGTTGACGAGTTGAAGCGGCAGGGGTTCGTGATCGTCTCGGAACTGCGTGAAGTCGAGCGATATGTCCGCTACGTCTTGACGAGCGAACCGCTCGAATTACGTCATTTGCCGGAACGTGCCGACTGGTTTGAGCGCCGAACTGGAAAGCCGCGAGCGCGTGAGGGCGACGATTTGCCGCTCTTTCGAGCTGCGCGGTAAGCGAGTTGGGGCACTTCGCGCCTCAGATTTTTTTTCCGAGCTGTCCGCCGTGGCGAAGCGAACAGTGAGTGTATTGCCGGGCTACGCGGTTCCGTGCTGCCCGCCTTCCGTGCGACCGGAAGGCAAAACTAAGAACGGGGGAATGCGACTATGATGCAAACAATCAAATCCCCGCTCTGCCGGCCTGCAACGGGGGCCTCACAGAGCATCAAGTCGCACGCGCACGTATTCCTATCGGCGCGCAGTCAAAACGCTCGCCTCTCTGCGGTGAGGGTCAGCACGTTACCCGCCGTGTTGCGAAACGCAGCGAGCCGGGACTAGGAATCAGTCGCACCGAGACCAGTTTCACGCCTAGGAGTGAGGCGTATGGCGCGGGTGTCCCTGAGGGGCGCTGGGCTAAGGAGGGAAGACAGCCCGAGTACGGAAACAGCCCATAAGAGACTATGTAACGATTGAGAGACTCGCGTTATCATCAGCCGACCCGACAAAGAAGGGGGCTGGTCCAGATGAAACGAGCCGCATGGATTCTGGGGCTAGTCGCAGTGGGGATGTTCTCTCCGCAGTTGTCAGCGCAGCAAGCGGCGCAGTCGATGAAGCCATCAGAGCCGAAGGTCAACGTTCAGCTTCTTCCGCTGCAAGATCAAGAGGCCTTTGGCTCTGTTGACATCCTCGGAAAAAGGTAGCGATGCCTCAGGCGGTACAAATTGAAACTCAGGCCGAGCAGCAGAGCTTGGCGCACTTGCATAGACAGGCTTCGCCCAGGGGGAAATTGCCCCTCGCGTAGTTGAAATCTGAACAAGGAAGCAGCGGCTCTCGACCCGAACTCGGATAGAGTTCGAGTTGGAAACTCTTTTTGAGAGGAGAGCCGCTGTGAGAAAAATCTATCAAGG
>Ga0209061_1001803_pt1 | contig 31783 bp, 29 predicted proteins | sample Coa_R1_10_FD_187157 | JGI IMG/M metagenome (GOLD analysis project Ga0209061, IMG submission 187157) | Surface soil microbial communities from Centralia Pennsylvania, which are recovering from an underground coalmine fire - Coalmine... | ecosystem: Environmental > Terrestrial > Soil >... | reverse complement strand
GCTTAGCCTCGTCGAGAGCCTGCTGAAGGTCCGCTTCGCAAAGGGCGACCAGCTCACCGACTGGACGCGGCGGCCGCTCACGCCCGACCAGCTCTCCTACGCCGCCGGCGACGTCGCCTACCTCCTCAAGCTCCGCGAGCTCATCGAAGGACGCCTGGCGGAGCTCGGGCGCACCGAGTGGGCGGCCGAGGAGTGCGACCTGCTCCTTCGAAAGGACAGGTCGGACATCGCGCCGGAGGAGGCCTGGTGGCGGCTGCCGCACTCCCGTCAGCTCCGGGGTGCCGCCCGCGGCGTCGCCCAGGAGGTGGCGGCCTGGCGGGAGCTGCGCGCGCGCCGGCTCGACCTCCCTGTTCGATTCGTCGTCTCCGACATGGCGTTGCTCTCGATCTCGCACCGGCCGCCCTCGAGCCGGGAAGAGCTCGCGCGGGTGCGTGGGGTGGACTCGCGGCACCTCGGCGGCTCCGTCGCCGAGGAGCTGCTCGATGCGATCCGCCGAGGCAGGTCGCTCGACGCCGGCGAGCTGCGGCTCCCTCCGAGCCCGCCGCTCGAGCGTCCGAACCGGCCCGTCATCGCCCTCGCGAGCGCCTACGTGGGCCAGCGTGCCGCCGAGCTCGCGATCGACCCTGCCATCCTCGCCACCCGAGCCGACCTCGTGGCCTTCTTCCAGAGCGCGCCGTCGGGCCGTCTCGCCTCGGGCTGGCGCTGCGACCTGCTCGGCAAGATGTTGCGCCGCCTCGTCGAGGGGGAAGCGGCACTGGCCTTCGACGGCAACGACGGCCTCGTGCTCGAGGAGCGCTCCTACCGACCCCTCGACGACGGCCTCGGGGGCTGAGGGCTGGCTCCCGGCGCCCGAGCGACGGTCGCTCAGCGCACGAGGATGACCGCCTCCTCGGGCCCGAGCCTCCCGGCGTACCCGGTCCCGTCCCTGCAGAGCGAGCCCTCGCCCGCCGACGACACCGCCACCCGCCACAGGCCCCCGGGCGTCGCCGTCGCGGCCTCCAGGTCGGAGAAGTTCACAAGGACGAGAGCCTCCGTCCCGGCCTGCGAGGCGCCAGGGTGCCCCCGCCGTGCCCGCCGGAAGGCGAGCACCTCGCCCTCGCCGACGTCGCACAACTCGAGGTCACCCTCTCGCAGGACCTCGAGCCGGCGCCGGAGCGCGAGCAGGCGCTGGTACAGCGAGAGCACCGAGGCCGGATCGCCGGACTCGGACTCGGCGTTGCGCTCGGCCGGCCGGGGCGGCCATGGCAGCCACGGCCTTGCCCGGTTGGGGAGGGCCCAGCCGTGGGGGGGCGCCGGCGTCCAGGGGATCGGCGCCCGGCAGCCGTCCCGCCCGCCAGGGTCGACTCGGTCGGGGTCGGGGACCTCGGCGTCCTCGAGGCCGAGCTCCTCGCCGGCGTAGAGGAACAGGGTGCCCCGCATCCCGCACGTGAGGACCGCCGCAGCCCGGGCGCGCCGCTCCGACCCGCCGTAGCGGGTGCGGTGCCGTGGGCGGTCGTGGCTCGAGAGCACCCAGGTCGGCCAGGCGCCCCGCGGCCCGAGCTCGCCCTCGATCTCGACGAGCCGCCGCCGGAACGAGCTCGCCGACCACCCCGAGAACATCGGGGCGAAGTTGAAGGCCAGGTGAAGCTCGTCGCCCTGGCCGTAGTACGGCGCGACCTTGCCGGTGTCGAGGAGGAAGACCTCGCCGACGAGCACCGGCTCTTGCGGCCACCGGTCGACACGGGCGCGGATCCTCCGCAGGATGGCGTGGGTCGAGGGGTCGTCGTTGAGGGCCGAGTAGGGGATGCCCGCCAGTTCCGCGGGGACGTCGGGGAGCCCCTCCGGCTTGCCGAGCCCGTGCACGACGTCGATGCGGAAGCCGTCGACTCCCCGGGCGAGCCAGAAGTCGAGCACCTCCTCCATGGCATCCACCACGGCGGGGTTCGCCCAGTTGAGGTCGGGCTGCTCCGGCAGAAAGAGGTGGAGGTACCACTGCCCGGTCGCCTCGTCGAAGGTCCAGGCCGGGCCCTCGCCGAACGCGCGCCGCCAATTGTTGGGCGGCCGCTCCGGATCGGCGGGGTCGGGGTCCCTCCAGACGTACCAGTCGCGATGCTCGCTTCTCCGGGAGCTGCGGGCGTCGAGGAACCAGGGGTGCTCGCTGCTGGTGTGGTTCGGCACCCAGTCGAGCAGCACGCGCAGCCCCCGCCGGTGGGCGTCGTCGACGAGGGCGTCGAAGGTGGCGAGGTCGCCGAACAGCGGCGAGACGTCGCAGTAGTCGGCGACGTCGTAGCCGAAGTCGGCCATCGGGGACGGGAAGATCGGCGAGAGCCAAATGGCGGTGGCCCCGAGCGCCTCCACGTGGTCGAGGCGGCGGCGGATCCCCTCGAGGTCACCAGCTGATTCCCACAGCCTCGGAGCGTGGCCGCCGGCAGCCCCAAGGCGGCGACGGCGGCCGTCAGGATCGGCGAGGCAGAAGCTCCAGGGGTAGATCTGGTAGACGACCGCGTCCTGCCACCACGGCACGCCGTGAGCGCTCAAGAGCGGTCGTGGTCGTCGCTCGGGGGCCGGAGGTCGATGCGGAGGGTCAAGATGCCGTCCTCGAGCGAGGCCGTCGCGTCGCCGAGCATTGCGAAATCCTGGAAGTCGAGCTGCATCTGGTGGAGGATCATCTGGCGCTCCGGCCCCTCGACGGGAGGCAGCCCGCGCCGCCGCACGGCGGCTGCGCGCTCGCGAAAGCGAGCCACCATCTCTGCGGGGTCGAACTGATCGGCCACGCCTCCCACCCTAACCGTGGCTCCTCCTCGTGCTCGTGGCTGCCGGCCGTTCCGGGGCCCTCGGCGCCTGGCCGGCGTCGCAGCGGGTCAGCTCCCGTCGTGACCGGAACCTGGCGGGGCAGGCCCGATGGCGAACAGCTCCGAGCTCCAGGGGAGGGAGACCGGTCGGCCCGCGCTCGAGGAGCCCGCGCTGAGGGGCATGAAGAGGGTGGCTCCGTGGCACGACGACGGGCAGCCCTCCTGGAAGGAGGTCGCGGCCCAGAGGTGCTTCCCGCCGGGCGTGGCAGCGACCCCGACGAGGTCGAAGGGGAGCAGGTGGCTGCCGCTGACCGGCGTAGCCCGCCGCGTCCTCACGCTGATCCTCACGAGGCCGGCCTCGGTGGCGGCGAACGCCTCGGAGCCGTCGCAGGCGAACGCGATGGACGAGGTCCCGGCGAACCGTGCCGGGAGGCGTACCGCCACCTCCCGGTTGCTGCGGAGGTTCACGACCGAGATGTCGGGTGGAGGCTCGCCGAGGTCGACCTGGAGGTTCCCGACGAGGACGACCGTCCCGAGCGGCGATGCGGCGGCCACACCCGGGATCGCCGACGGCTCGCCCGGGATCGTGCGCACGATGCGCCCGCTCGCGACGTCGATCACGCGCAGGCTGGGCTCGTGCCCGGTCCAAGACCCGTTGACGGAGACGTAGGCGAGACGGGAGTCGGGCGAGAAGGCCACGCCGACCGGAGCGTCGCCCACCTTGATCGGGCGGCGTGCGGCCCTGCTCGCCAGATCGACCAGCGTCACGGTGGAGCCGATCGGTTCGTTGCCGATCACGATCGCGCCAGAGTGCGCGACGATCGCCCATCTGCCGTCGGGTGAGATGGCGAGCCCGCCCGGAAGGGGCCCGAGCCGGCCGAGCCGGATCGGGTCGCCGAGCCGCCCCGAAGCGGCCCCGACGGGGAGGAGCAGGACCGATTTCTCGTAGGTTCCCGCCGCGACCCAAAGGGTGCGGTCGTTCGGGGCGACGGCGAGCGCGTAGGCGCCCCAGTCGTGGGGTAGCGGCACCCGCCACTCGACCCGCCCGGCTGGCAGCGCGACGGCGGCCAGCCAGGTCGTCGAGGTCGCATCGCCACTCTGGTAGGTGGCGTATGCCATGACCGGGCTGCCGGGAACCGTGCCTGAGCAGATCGCTCGCTCGGGCGCGGCGCCGCTCGGGCCGGCCGCGGTCGTGCTCGAGCGGGAGCCGGGGCTCGACGCCGCTCTCGGACCCGCGCCTCCTGTCCCGAGGGCCAGCGCGAGGGCGACGGCGAGCGTCACGGCGGCGATGCCGGCAACCGCGGGCAGGTGCCGTCCACGCGGCCCGAGCCGCCTGGTGCCAGGCGGTCGCACGTTGCCGGTCCCGGCTGCGTGCGCCGCATCGAGTTGCGGGGCGGAGCGGGAGAGCGCGACCGCCTTGGTGAAGATGGTCTCGACCTCCTCGGGCGTCGGCAGGGGCGAAGGTCGGCCGCCGCGAGAGCGGCGGACTAGCGCGATCAGTTCGTCCAGCTTCATAAGGGGTCTGCCTCCCGAGCGTCTGCGGTGCCGTCGTGGCTGCCGTCGCGCTCCTCGCCGAGCTGTCGAGCGAGGCGGCGGAGGGCGCGATGGACCCGAATGTTGAGTGCGTTCACCGTGCAGCCGAGGGCGGCCGCGACCTCCGCTCTCGGCAGCTCGTCCCAGGCCAAGAGGCGTAGCAGCTCCTGGTCCTGCTGGCGCAGGCGGCCGAGGGCCTCCTCGAGACGGGCCGCGAGCGGCCCCGTCCGGTCGGGAGCGGAGCCGGCCGCGGAGAGGGCCCCCTCCCCTGGCTCGCCCTCCAGCCGCTGGACCAGTTGGCGCCGGCGCCGGTCGGAGCGTCGATGGTCGGCGAGGACGCGGCGGGCGACGCCGAGGAGCCACGCCCGCCGCCGGCCCTCGTCGTCCGGCAGGTCGTCGCGGCGCCGCCATGCCACGGCGAACACCTCGGCGACGATGTCGCCGACGTCGGGTGCTCCCCGGCGCCGGTTCGCCACGTAGCGGTGCACCAGCTCGACGTGGGCGACGTAGAGGCGGCGGAAGTCGTCCGGTGGTGGCTGTGCCACGTCGCCCACAACGTTCGCCATGCTGCCAGTCGTACTCCGGTGGCCCACTACTTGCATGAGTGGCCGGCGGAGCGCCGGATGTTTCACCTGAGCCGCGGGCCGCGCTCTCCGGCAGCTGCCTCGGGACCGCCGGGTCGCCCCACAGGCACGATCTCCGCCGGCGTCCTCGCTCGAGCACCGCGGCTGAGCCCAGGCCGCGCCAATGCCCGACGCCGAGGGGCGCCAGCCGGCGCGCGTGCCCGTGCAGGGTCTCCACCCCCACCTGCCGATATGCTGCAGGTCGCGGGAGACAGATGGTCGGGGCCGCCCCCGGGGTGGCCGGCCGTTCGGCGCTCCCTGCGGGTTCGGGGGCATGATCCAGGCAGCTGGGAGCGGCTCGTGAAAAAGGGACGTCACCGTCGTTTCGAAGAGGCGCGGAGCTTGAAGCGCGCCTTCGAGGTGAATGAGGAACCCTGCCCCGAGTGCGGGGCCGCACCCGGCGCGCCTCACGCCTCGTGGTGCCTGCACGACTCGGAGGAGCTCGAGGACGAGGAAGAGGAGAACCCGACCTACTGAGCGCCGACCGTGATCGGGTGCTGCTCGGCGTGCCCGGCGGGACTTGCCCGTGCCGGCAGCTGACTGCTCTCGGAGGCCGCCCGGGGGGACTGGCTAGGTGGCCGGACCCGCTGCCGGAGCGCGACCGCTGCTCGGCCGCACTGCCGGGTGGGGGAGGCGGACCGGCCGGCGCCGGCGCCCGTCGAGGTAGGCGCAGATGAGCGCGTAGACCCTCTCTCCGGTCATCGCCGTGATCTCGGCTCGCAGCGCCTGGTAGACCGGGCGCCGGCCGCCGAAGGCCTCAGGGGCTTCCGTGCACCACCAGTGGAAGTCGTGCCCGCCCTTGCCCCAGTGTCGCCGGCCCCACTCCCCGAGCGTGCTCACGACATGGCCGTCTGGCGCCGTCTCGTCGGCCCTGCGCAGCGGCAGCTGCCAGCAGACGTCGGGCTTGAGCTCGAGGGGCTCGACCCCCCGCTCGAGGGCAGCCCGGTGGAGGGCGCAGCCGGCGCCGCCTTCGAAGCCCGGCCGGTTGAGGAAGATGCAGGCGCCGTCGACGAGGCGGGTCTTGAGCTCGCCTGCCTTGCTCGTGCGCACCACTCCCCGGACGGAGCGGCCCTTTTGGCGGAACTGCCACTGCGACGCTGTGAGCGTCGTGGCTGCTGCCGCGACCCGCGTCGCGTCCGCCTCACTCGTGAAGTGGGCTCCGTAGGAGCAACAGCCCTGGGAGAGCTCGGCGGCCGGGCCGGTGAGCACGCCCTGGCAGCCCCTCGCGAAGATGCACTCCCATGTGCTCTCGAGGAACGTCACGTCGACGAGCCAGGTCCGCTCCTCGTCGGGGTCCTCGAAGCTCACCCACTCGTGTGCCCCCTCGAGCCCGGCCTCGGCCACCGTCGCGCGGCCGCCGCCCGCTGCCGGGCCCTTCGTACGCCGGGGGGCCTTGCCCGACAGCGGCTTCTCCGAGCGCGGCGGGGTCGAGCTCATCCGCCCTTCACGAGGGCAAGCTGGCGGCTCGTCGGCTCGGCGCAGCAGAACCAGGACTCCGACAGGCGTGGCCGCGAGCCGGCCGGCAGCGGGTGGGAGAGCCGAGGCTCCGGCTCCGGGGGCTCCGGAGCAAGCGGGAGGCCGGCGGAGCGTGCGAGCTCCCAGAGCTCTTCGAACAGCCGGGTCGAGGCGGTCGCAGCCTGCGAGCACTCCCCGCCGGCGCCCTCGACGGTCGCCGCCATCTCCTGCTGGAGCTCCTCGAGGGCCACCTCGGCGTGACGCCAGGCGGCCGAGCCGAACGAGGTCTCCGTGCCCGCCCTTCTCGCCCGATCGAGGGCCGCTCGCAGCACGGGGTCAGGCTCGTCGAGCAGGAGCGAGCCTCTCGGCAACAGGAGGCGGATCGTGTACTGGACGGCGTCTGTGCTCCCGACGAGGTCTGCCCGCGCGCTCAGCTCGAGGAGCGCGGCGAGGGACTCCCGCGTCGTCCATGGAGTGAAGGGCAGCCACGACGGGCGAAGCTCGATGCCGGCGGCGCGTGTCACCCGGACCGCCTCGATCTCGTCGGCTGCCGTATGCCCCTTGCGCAATAGGGCGAGCACGGCGTCGTCGGTCGACTCGAAGGCCGAGACGACGACCTCGAGGCCGAGAGCGCGCAGCTCGCCGAGGAGATCGGCATGGCGGAGGAGGTGCTCGACCTTGATCGTCGCGTCGAAGCTGAGCTCGCTGAAGCGCTCGTGGAGGGCGCGGGCGACGGCCACGGCGTGGCGGGGCCGGTTGAGGAAGTCGGGATCGGCAAAGCTCACGTGGCCGGCGCCGAGCTCGACCGCCTGGGCGACGTCGGCGAGGACGCTCTCGATCTGCACGAGGCGGGAGCGGCCCCGGTAGACGCTCGCGACGGGGCAGTGGCGGCAGCTGTGGTTGCAGCCGCGGGTGGTCTCGACGCTCGCGGTGAGGAGCGGCTCGCAGCCGGGGGAGAGGTAGGTGGCGTAGCGCTCGAGCGGGGGGAGGAGGCGGCGGTCCGGCAGCGCCGCCGCGGGCAGGCGGGCGGGGCCGAGCTCGACCACCGGTTCCGGCGAGCTCGTGGCGGCCGGCTCGTGATCGAGCCAGTCGAGCACGGCTGGAGCCGCCTCGCCGGCCACGAGCAGGTCCTGAGGGCCGAGGAGTGGATGGCCCTCGAGCACGGGCGCGTAGAGGCCAGCAAAACCGAGGCGGGGCCGGCCGGGGCTCGCCGCGGGCCGGAGGCTCCGTGCGAGCTCGAGAGCGAGCTCGGTCGCCGTGTGCATCGGCACCGAGAAGACCACGGCGTCGGCACCCTCGCTCCAGCTTGGCCGGGGAGGCTCGGCGGTGAGGTCCACAACGGTGACGTCATGCCCCGCAGCCAGCAACGGGACGGCGAGCGCGGCAAGGCCGGCCGGCTGGTGCCCGAGCTCGTAGGTGGCGACGAGAAGGACCTTCACCTTGCCACCGTAGCCGCAGGGCCAGGCCCGACCCCGACCTCGACCTCGAGCAGCTCCTCGGCCCGGCGCAGGGCGTCCTCGACCTGCTCGGGCGTGTCGCTGGCGGCGAACACGAAGCCGAGGTACCGGTCCCCCTCGGGCAGGGCGCGGATCGTGCGGCCCACCGGGACCGTGAGCTCAACGCCCGTGACACCCGGCAGCGCTCGCACCTCGTCCAGGTGATGGACCCCTCGCAGCGTGCCGCTCGAGGGGATCGGGATCATGAGCACGCCGGCGGGGCCGGCGAGGCGCGCCGGCGGCCCGGGGAGCCCGAGCGCGCGGGCGAGGACGAGGTCCTCGAGCGTCGCCCCTCCCTCGAGGGCGAGCGCCTTCGAGCAGCGACCGCCGATGGTGCGGGCCGCGATCTCGATCACGGCCGGGCGGGGAGCGCTCGAGGCGACCCCGGAGATCCTCACCTCGGCATGGACTGGGCCGTCGCTCAGGCCCATGGCGCCGACCGCCTGCCGCACCGCCGCGTCCACGCCCTCGAGGGCGGCGTCAGGGAGCCGGGAGGGGGCGACGTAGATCGTCTCCTCGAAGAAGGGGCCGTCGAGCGGGTCGGGCTTGTCGAACACGGCCACGACGTCGAGCGAGCCGGCCGAACAGATGGCCTCGACGGCCACCTCCGGCCCGGCGACGAACTCCTCGACGAGCAGGGGCGACGACGGGGGCTCACCGGAGCTCTCGAGGATCGGGACGATGCGCGCGGCCGCTGCCGCGGCCTCGTCGGGCGAGTCCGCCCGGATCACGCCTCGGCTCCCCGAGAGCGAGCAGGGCTTCACGACGACGGGGCAGCCGAGCTGCTCGGCCGCTCGGGCCGCTCCGGCGGGCTCGCCTGGCTCGACCACGCTGAAACGAGGCTGGGGCACTCCGGCTGCCTCGAAGCATCGCCGCATCGCCGCCTTGTCCCGGGTGAGGCGGACCGCAGCCGGGGCGCTGTGCCGCAGCCCGAGCCGCTCGCTCGCGAGCGCCGCTGCGAGGAGGCCCTCGTCGTCGACCGCCACGACGGCGTCGATCGGGAGCCTCGCCGCCCGCTCGACCACGAGGTCGCCGGCTCGTGCGGGGTCGTCGAGGGGGAGGTGGAGGAAGCGGTCGCCCATCTGCCCCGCGAGCGCCTGTGGCCGCTCGGAGGCCGTCACGACCTCGACGCCGAGCCGGCGGGCCGCCGCGAGGTACTCCTCGGCACGGTAGGTGCCGGTCGGCAGGATGAGCACTGCGGTCGGCACGTGGACATGATGCCGTCGTTGCGGCGGGCGCCGATCGGTGCCGCCGATCCGCGGTCGGCGGAACGGCCCGATCGAGATGGGATTAGCCTCGCGCCCATGGCCGACGATGTCCTCAGAGTGACCGACGAGGCTCGGGACATGGTGCTCTCGATCCGGGACCACGAAGAGGACCCCTCTTCGCTCGCCCTCTGGCTCGAGATCAATGGCGCCGCCAACGGCACCTACAGCTACGACATGTGGTTCCAGCAGGCCTCTGACGCCGGCCCGGGCGACGCCGTGCGCGAGGAGGGCGGGCTCACCGTCGTCGTCGCGGCCGGATCGGTCGACCGGATCCGCGGGGCGACCCTCGACGTCGGCAACAGCGGCGGGGAACGGGGCCTCGTGATGCTCAACCCCAACGCACCTCCGGCGCCCAAGCCCGCCGTCGACCTGCCCGAGTCCGACCTCTCGGACCCCGTGGCCCGGCGGATCCTCGAGGTGCTCGAGCAGGAGGTGAACCCCCAGATCGCCATGCACGGCGGCTTCGCCGACCTCGTCGCCTACGAGGCAGGGACGGCCTACGTCCGCATGCTCGGGGGCTGCCAGGGGTGCGGCCTTGCCGCCGTGACGCTCAGCCAGGGCATCACGGTGGCCATCAAAGACGCCGTGCCTGAGGTGACCGACGTGGTCGACGTCACCGACCACGCCTCTGGCACCAACCCGTACTACGAGGCGTCGAAGAAGTAGCGCTCCCGCTGACCGGCCCGGGGCTCTCGGCTGCCGGGCGGCCCGAACTACCGTGGTGGCGATGCTGCGCTACCTGACGGCCGGCGAGTCGCACGGCAAGGCGCTCGTAGTGATCGTGGAAGGCCTCCCGGCCGGGCTCCCCGTGACCCGCGAGGCGGTCCAGGGCGAGCTCGCCCGCCGGCGGCTCGGGTACGGGCGCGGCCCCCGGATGCGCTTCGAGCAGGACGAGGTCACGCTGCTGGCCGGCGTCCGCCACGGGCGGACTCTCGGCTCCCCGGTCGCGATCGAGATCGCCAACACCGAGTGGCCGAAGTGGGAGAGGGAGATGTCGCCCGCCCCCGGCCTCCCGGCGAAGCCGCTCACCGCCCCGAGGCCCGGTCACGCCGACCTCGCCGGGATGGAGAAGTACGGCTTCGCGGACGCGAGGGACGTCCTCGAGCGGGCCTCGGCGCGCGAGACGGCGGCGCGGGTAGCCGCCGGCAGCCTCGCGAAGGGGCTGCTCGCCGAGATCGGGGTCACCATCGTGAGCCACGTCGTCGCCATCGGCGGGGCACGCCTCGCCTCGCCGCTGCGGCCCGAGCCCGAGGACCTCGGGCGGATCGACGCCTCTCCCGTCCGCTGCGCCGACCCCGCGGCCGAGGCGGAGATGGTGGCCGAGATCAAGGCCGCGGCCAAGGTCGGGGACTCTCTCGGCGGCGTCGTCGAGGTGCTTGCCCACGGCGTGCCGGTCGGGCTCGGCAGCCACGTCCACTGGGACCGCAAGCTCGACGGGCTCCTCGCCCAGGCCGTGATGTCGATCCAGGCCGTGAAGGCGGTGGAGATCGGCGAGGGCGCCGCGGTGGCGGCGCTGCGCGGCTCGCAGGCCCACGACGCCATCTTCTGGGATGCCGAGGGAGACCGGTACCTCCGCCACACCGATCGCGCCGGGGGGATCGAGGGAGGCATCTCGACGGGGGGCCTCATCTGGCTCCGGGCGGCGATGAAGCCGCTCGCCACGCTCAACCGGCCCGTGCTCGCCACCGTCGACACGGCGACCAAGGAGGCGACGCTCTCGTTCAAGGAGAGGACCGACGTGACGGCCGTCCCCGCGATGGGCGTCGTCGCCGAGACGATGACGGCGCTCGTGCTCGCCGCCGAGGCGATCCGGAAGTTCGGGGGCGACAGCCTCGCCGAGCTCGTGCGCAACCGGGACGCGTACCTGAAGGCCCTCCACGAGACACCCTCTGCCGCGGGCCGGATCGGGGCCTCCTCCTCCGGTGGGTGACCACGTCCTTCTCGTCGGGATGATGGGAGCCGGGAAGACGACGGTCGGGCGGTGCCTCGCCGGCCGGCTACGACGACCCTTCCACGACTCCGACGAGGAGATCCTTCGGCGCACCGGTTCGACGGTCCCCGAGATCTTCGCCAGCCGCGGCGAGGCGGCCTTCAGGGCCGAGGAGCGGGCCGTGCTGGCGGCGGCGCTCTCGTCCGGGGTCCCCTCCGTCGTCGCCGTCGCGGGCGGGGCCGTGCTCGACCCCGACTCCCGGCGGCGGATCGGGACCGCCGGAGCCGTGATCTGGCTCCGGGCCCGGCCCGCCACGCTCGCCGCCCGGCTCGGCTCCGGTGCGGGCCGGCCCCTTTTGGAGCACGACCCGGCTGGGGCGCTCGCCCGGCTCGACGCCAGGCGCCGACCGGTCTACCGCTTCCTCGCCGGGGCGGTAGTGGACGTCGACGGTGTCCCGGCCGACCTCGTGCTCGACCGAACCTGGCGCGCGGCGCGCGCCGCGCTGGCGGGGGCGCGCCCGTGCGGGTCGCAGTGACCGCCGGGCTCACGACCGTTCGCGTGCCGCTCGCCGAGCGGGCCTACGACGTCGTGGTCGGCCGCGGCGCCCTTGGCCGCCTGCCCTCGATGCTGCCGCCCGGGGCGCGCCGCGCCCTCGTCGTCACCCAGCCCGGGGTCGGGGTCGCCGTCGAGACCGGCCTCGAGCAGGTCGTCGTCGAGATCGGCGCCGGCGAGGCGGCGAAGACGATGCGCACCGTCGAGGCGCTCGGGCGGGCTATGGCGCAGGCCGGGATCACCCGCTCTGACGTCGTCGTGGCCGTCGGAGGCGGGCTCGTGACCGACGTTGCCGGCTTCGCCGCCGCCTGCTGGCACCGGGGCACCCCGGTGGTCCACGTGGCGACGACGCTCCTCGCACAGGTGGATGCGGCGATCGGGGGCAAGACGGGTGTCAACCTGCCCGAGGGCAAGAACCTGCTCGGCGCCTTCTGGCAGCCACTCGGCGTCATCTGCGACACCGCCACGCTCGACACGCTGCCGGCCCCTGAGTGGCGCTCGGGCTTCGGCGAGGTGGCGAAGTACGCCTTCATCGGAGCGGCCGGGCTCGCCTCGCTGCCCCTCGAGGAGCAGGTGGCCGCCTGCGTGGCGGTGAAGGCCCGGGTGGTGGCGGCCGACGAGCGGGACAGCGGCGCCCGGCTCGTGCTGAACTACGGCCACACCCTCGCCCACGCCCTCGAGGGGGTCGGCCTGGCGGCCGAGTCGGGCGACGTGGCCGCGTCCCGGCCGGCCACGCTCCGCCACGGCGAGGCGGTCGCGATCGGCCTCGTGTTCGCAGCCCGGCTCGCGGGCGCCCTCGGCCGCATCGGCCCCGAGCGGATCGCCGAGCACGAGGAGGTGGTCCGCTCCTACGGCCTGCCTGGATCGCTCCCGGCCGACGCGGACGGCGCGTTGATCATCGAGTTCATGCGCCGCGACAAAAAGGCCGCCGGCGACCTCACCTTCGTGCTCGACGGGCCGAACGGGGTCGAGCCGGTACGCGGCGTCCCGGTCGAGGTGGTCGAGAAGGTGCTGGCGGAGATGCCGCGCACGGCCGGGCACAGGGAGGGGGAGCCGTGACGGCGGCGGGCGGCCCGGCCGACAGCTCGACCCCGTCGCCCGGCAGGGCGCCGCTGCTCGTCGTCCTCCTGTCGGGTCCCAACTTGCAGCTGTTCGGGGTGCGCGAGCCCGAGGTCTACGGCACCGAGACGCTCGAGGAGCGGGTCGACCGGGCCCGGGCCGCAGCCCTCCGCCACGGCTGGAGCCTCGAGCACGAGCAGTCCGACTCGGAGGCGGAGCTCGTGCGTGCCGTGCACGCCGCCCGGGAGAGGGCCGCAGCCCTCGTCGTGAACGGGGGGGCGCTCAGCCACTACGGCTGGTCCCTCCACGACGCCCTTGCAGCCTTCCCGGGCGTCGCCGTCGAGCTCCACGTCTCGAACCCGGCGGCGAGGGAGGCCTGGCGGGCGGTCTCGGTGCTCGCGCCGGTCGTGGACGGGGTCGTGGCGGGCTTCGGCGGCCTCGGCTACGAGCTCGCCGTAGAGGCGGCGATCCGCCTCGCCGCCTCGCGCCGGCCGGGCTGACTCCGCGGCACAGGCGGCGCGAGCCGTCGCCGCCGCGACCCCAGCGTGAGGCGGGCTCGGGAGGTGAGCGTGGCGGCGTCACCGCCTATCCTTCGGTGGATGGCCCGCCATGACCGTTCGATGCTCCCGGCGATGGACGTCGCCTCTCGCTGCAAGCGGCTGCGTGAGCTGTTCGACGAGGCGGGCTGCGACGCCCTCCTCGTCACCTCGATCGACAACGTCCGGTACCTGACCGGTTTCACGGGCTCGACGGCGATGGTGCTCGTCACCGGGGCGGGAGCGCTCTTTCTCTCCGACGGGAGGTACGCCGAGCAGGCCCGGGAGCAGCTCGCCGAGGCGGGGGTCGACGCCGAGATCCAGATCGGGAGAGCCCAAGAGCAGCTCGAGCTCCTCGACCGCGCGACCCGGGGGATCCGCCGTCTCGGGCTCGAGGCGGCGAGCGTCACCTGGTCCCTCGAGCGCCGGCTCAGCGAGCGGCTCGGCCAGCTCGCCAGCACCGGGGGCGAGATCGTGCCGACCGAGGGGCTCGTCGAGCGGCTCCGGTTGGTGAAGGACGCCGGCGAGCTCGCCCGGATCGAGCTCGCCGCCGACCTCGCCGACGTCGCCCTCGCCCAGGTGCGCCAGCGCGTGGCCGAGTCGCCGACCGAGGCGGAGCTCGCTCTCGAGCTCGACGTCGAGATGCGCCGGCGCGGCGCGGACGACGTCTCGTTCGAGACGATCGTGGCGAGCGGCCCCAACGGGGCGAGGCCCCACGCCCGGCCGAGCTCCCGGCGGATCGAGGAGGGTGACGTGGTCGTGATCGACTTCGGCGCCCTCGTCGACGGCTACCACTCCGACATGACGAGGACGCTGTGCGCGGGCACGCCCGCCGACCCCCGGCTCGTCGACCTCCTCGACGCCGTGCTCGCCGCGCAGCGGGCCGGGGTCAGGGCGACCCGTGCCGGGGTGCCGGCCGCCGACGTGGACGCCGCCTGCCGGCGGTCGCTCGAGGAGGCCGGCTTCGGCTCGCTGTTCGCCCACGGCACCGGCCATGGCGTCGGCCTTCAGATCCACGAGGCACCGGCGCTCGCTCCCGGGTCCGCTGATATCCTCGTCGAGGGCGCCGTCGTGACGGTGGAGCCCGGCGCCTACCTGCCGGGTGCCGGCGGGGTCCGCATCGAGGACACCCTGGTCGTCACGGCCAACGGAGCCCGCGCCCTCACCAAGTCGACGAAGGACACGACGCCCTGATGCCCCTTTCCACCAACGACCTCCGCAACGGGATGACGCTCGACCTGCCCGACGGGCTGTTCTCGGTCGTCGAGTTCCAGCACGTGAAGCCCGGCAAGGGCGGGGCCTTCGTGCGCACCAAGCTGCGCAACTCCCGGACCAAGGCCGTCATCGAGCGCACCTTCCGCGCCGACGAGAAGGTCGAGCAGGCCGTCATCGAGAAGCGGGAGATGCAGTACCTGTACCGCGACGGCGACGACTACGTCTTCATGGACAACACCACCTACGACCAGCTCCAGGTCGCCGCGCCTGCCCTCGGGGAGGCCGCCTCGTACCTGAAGGAGGGCGACTCGGCGATCCTGCAGATGTACGGGGGCGAGATCGTCGACGTCGACCTGCCCGCCGCGGTCGAGCTGACCGTGACCGAGACCGAGCCGGGCATCCAGGGGGACCGCGTCTCGGGCGCCCGCAAGCCGGCGACGCTCGAGACGGGGAGGGTCGTGCAGGTGCCGCTGTTCGTGAACCCGGGTGATCGCATCAAGGTCGACACCCGGACCGGTGAGTACCTCACCCGCGCCTAGCGGAGCACGGCGCCGCTCCCGGGAGCGGGCGCTCGAGATCCTCTACGAAGCCGAGTGCAAGGGGCTCGCGTTCGACGAGCTCCTTGCCGATCTCCCGGTCGAGCCCGAGCCCTACGCCTCCCGGCTCGTCGAGGGCGTCGAGCGGGAGCTCGGGCGGATCGACGACCTGCTCGAGCGGTACTCGCCGGCGTGGCCCCTCGACCGGATGCCGGCCGTCGACCGCTGCCTCATGCGCATCGCCTGCTACGAGCTGCTCGGCCAGCCGGAGGTGCCGACGGCGGTCGTCATCGACGAGGCGGTCGAGCTGGCGAAGGAGTTCTCCACCGAGGGGTCGGGCCGGTACGTGAACGGCGTGCTCTCCGCGGTCGCGTCCGAGATCCGGGGTGCGCGTGGCTGAGCCCGGAGCCGGCGCCTACGAGGCGGCCGGCGTCGACTACGGGGTGCTCGACGCGGCCAAGCGGCGCTCGATCGAAGCCGTCCGCTCCTCGCTCGCCTGGCCCGAGCCGGAAGGTGCCCATGTCCTGGCGGAGACGGTGGGAGAGCCGGCCCAGGTCGTCGAGGTCGGCGGCCTCCGCCTCGCCACGGTGATCGAGTGCCTCGGGACGAAGTCGACCGTCGCCCTCGAGGCCGAGCCGCTCGGGATCGACGGGTGGCTCGCCATCGGCGTCGACATGGTCGCGGCCGTCGTGAACGACCTGTGCTGCACGGGCGCCCTGCCCCTCACGTTCAGCGCCTACGTCGCCACCGGCGACCCGGCCTGGTACTCCGGCTCCCGCCACGCCTCGCTGATCGAGGGCGTCCGCCGCGCCTGCCAGGAGTGCCGGGCCGCCTTCGTGGGAGGGGAGTCGCCGACGCTGAGCGGTGTCGTCGCTGCCCGGGCCGTCGACCTCGCCGGCGCCGCGGTCGGGCTCGTCGAGGGAGAGGTCTGGCTCGGGCGCCGGCTCGAGCCCGGCGACGACATCGTGCTCGTCGCCTCGAGCGGTCTTCATGCGAACGGGGCCTCCCTCGCCCGCCGCGTCGCCTCCTCCCTGCCGGCCGGGTGGGCGACCGAGCTCCCGAGCGGCCGGCGCCTCGGCGAGGCGCTCCTCGACGCGAGCGTCCTTTACCCGCCCCTCGTGGGGGCGCTCTCGCGCTCGCGCCTGCCCGTTCACTACGCGAGCCATGTCACCGGGCACGGCCTGCGCAAGCTGATGCGGGCCGAGCGCGAGCTCACCTACCGGATCCGCGAGCTCCCTCCGGTGCCGGAGGTGCTCGCCTGGCTCGCCTCGACGGCCGGTCTCGACGACGCGACCGCCTACGGAACCTTCAACATGGGGGCGGGCTTCGCGCTCTACGTGCCGGAGGGAGCCGGGGCGCCGGCCGCGGCGCTGGCGGAGTCCGCCGGCTACCACGCCCTCGTCGCCGGACAGGTGGAGGAAGGTCCCCGACAGGTGGTCCTCGAGCCCCTCGGCGTCGCCTACGGCACCGACTCGCTCGACCTGCGCTGAGCGACGCGAGCCCTCGCTCGGAGGGGCGCGCCCCGTAGCATGCACGCCGTGGCGCCGACCTCGCTGTCGATCGTGGCCTCGGCGGAGTCGCTCTCCGCCGAGTGGCTCACCGAGGTCCTCGTCGGGAGCGGGGCGGCCGAGCCCGGATCGAGGGTCCTCGATCTCGCGCTCGAGCGGATCGGCGAGGGCAAGATCGGCTGCAACCTGCGCTGCTCGCTCACCTTCGAGCCCGCCGGCGCCGGGCCGGCCACGGTCGTCGTGAAGCTCCCCTCCGACGACGCGGGCAGCCGGGCGACGGGTGTGTCGCTCGGGCTCTACGAGCGGGAGGTCCGCTTCTACCGGGACCTCGCCGGAAAGGTCGGCTGCCGCGTGCCCCACTGCCACGCCGCCCTGTTCGACGGTGCGACCGGCGACTACACCCTCGTGCTCGAGGACCTCGCAGGTGCGCGCACCGGTGACCAGCTCGCCGGCTGCACACCCGGCGAGGCCCGGGCGGCGGTCGACGCGCTCGCCCGCCTCCATGCCTCCTTTTGGGACCGTCCCGTGCCAGCGTGGCTGCCGCCCGGCATGGCGCAGAGCGCCGAGGGGGTGGGGCAGCTCTACGGGGCGCTCGTCCCGGGCTTCGTCGACCACTACCGGGACGCGCTCCCGCCCGAGGTGCTCGATCTCCTCGGTGCCTTCGCGGAGAGGTTCGCCGAGTGGGGCCGGCGGGCCGCGGCGGGCCCGCTCTCGGTCGTGCACGGCGACTTCCGGCTCGACAACCTCCTGTTCGAGGTGGACGGCGAGCCGGCGGTGGCGGCGGTCGACTGGCAGACGGTCGCCCATGGCTCGCCGGCGGCCGATCTCGCGTACTTCATCGGGGCGGGGCTCGTCCCCGAGACCCGCCGTGCCCTCGAGACAGAGCTCGTGGAGCGGTACCTCAACGAGATCGAGTCGCTTGGTGTCACGGTGCCCGATCGCGACGAGTTCGAGGACTGCTACGCCGCCAACACCCTGGCCGGGCTGATCATGGCCGTCCTCCCGGCGATGATGGTCGGCGAGAGCGAGCGCAGCCGGGCCTTGTTCGGGGTCATGGCCGAGCGGCACGCCCGCCACGCCATCGACAAGGGAGCGCTGTCGTGACGGCGCGGCTCACGCCGCTCGACGAGCGTCTCGCCCACCAGATCCCCGAGCCGTTCCCCGCCGTGGTGACCCACCACGAGCACTGGCGGGAGAGCTACTTCTTCGTCCTCCACCCGTGCTCGGGCCATGACGGGGACGTGGTCATCCTCACGATGGCCACCTATCCCGCGACCGCCCGGCTCGACTCCTACCAGATGGGGAGGATCGGCGGCTCCCACGTCTTCGCCCTGCACGAGCGGCCCTACGGGGACGACCCTCACGAGACGCTCGTCGGCCCGGTGCGAGTGGAGATCGAGGAGCCGTACCGGCGCCTCCGGCTCACCGTGGACCAGCGCCGGGCCGAGCCGAGCGGCCTCAGCGTCGCGCGGCCCGAGCTCGACCTCGTCGTCGAGGCTCGCACAGAGCCCTACGCCATGCGGCGGGGGACGATGAAGGCCGGTCACGAGATCGTCTGGGACCAGTGCCAGATGATCCAGTCGGGCCGCTTCTCCGGCTGGTACGGCACCCGGGACGACCGCCGCGAGGTCGACGGCTGGTGGGGCCAGCGCGATCACTCCTGGGGGATCCGCGACCACGTCCGGTGCCCCATGTGGCTCTGGATCGCCCTCCAGCTCCCCGACGCGATGATCGGCGCCTGGCACTGGGAGCTCGCGAACGGAGCCCGGATCTTCACCGACGGCTGCGTCGCCCCCGCCGGGGGCGGCGAGCCCGTGCCGGTGGTCGACCTCCACCACGACCTCTCCTGGACCGGGGAGGACGGCCGGCCGGTCGGCTACGGGGAGCACGGCGAGCTCGTGGCCGGGCTCGCCGGGCGGATGGAGCTCGTGCTCGCCGGCGGCGAGCGCCTCGGCCTCGAGGTCGAGGGGACCTGGGCGGCGCGGTACGGTCCCCGCGGCGGCGGCCAGCACCTTTGCACGGTGACCCTCGACGACGGGCGGGTCGGCAACGGCGTCGTCGAGATCACCGGCGCCCACCACCATCGCTACTTCCCTGTGGCGCGGGCGGCGGGCCTTCCCGAGTAGAGCCGGTGCGCCACTGCTTCGGTCGCGGGAGCTACAGTGAGGTCTCGGACGTGAAGCGGGTCCTGTGAGGCCCGCACGGACGAAAGGGAGCCCGAGTGGCCGAACGAGAGAGGAAGCTGGCGCGCCCGCAAGGGCGCGTGTTCGCGCCACGGGCTCAGGTGATGGACGCCGACGGCGTGTCACGGGCCCTCCGGCGCATCGCCCACGAGGTGATCGAGCGCAACCACGGGCTCGATCAGGTGGTGGTGGTCGGCCTCCAGACCGGGGGCGTCCCTCTTGCGACCCGCCTCGTGCGGGTGCTCGGCGAGATCGAGGGCACGACCGTGCCCCTCGGGACCCTCGACGTCGCCTTCTACCGTGACGACATCGGCCTTCGACCCGTGCTGCCGGAGGAGGTCACGGACATCCCCGTCGATCTCACCGGCGCCACCGTCGTCCTTGTGGACGACGTCGTGTTCACCGGCCGCACCGTGCGGGCGGCCCTCGACGCTCTCGCCGATCACGGGAGGGCGCGGGCCATCCAGCTCGCCGTCATGGTGGACCGGGGCCACCGGGAGCTGCCGATCCGGCCCGACTACGTCGGCAAGAACCTGCCGACCCGCCGGGACGAGCTGGTCGACGTCACCCTCGATGGAGTGACGATCGGCGAGCTCGTCGACGAGAGGGCGGCCCGGTGACGGCGCCCGCACGCCACCTGCTCTCGGTCTCCGACCTCGGCCGAGAGGGGATCGGGGAGATCATGGCCCTCGCCGACTCGTTCAAGGAGGTCTCGGGCCGCACCATCCCGAAGGTGCCGGCGCTCAGAGGCAAGACCGTGGCGACGCTGTTCTTCGAGGCCTCGACCCGCACGCGCCTCTCGTTCGAGGCGGCGGCGAGGCGACTCTCGGCCGACGTCATGTCCTTTGCGCCCTCGGCCTCCTCGCTCGAGAAGGGCGAGTCGCTGCGCGACACCGTCGAGACCATCGACGCCATGGGCGTTGACGCCATGGTCGTCCGGCACAGAAGCTCCGGGGTGCCCCAGCGCGTCACCGCCTGGACCTCGGCCTCGGTCGTGAACGCCGGCGACGGCCAGCACGAGCACCCGACGCAGGCCCTTCTCGACTGCTACACGATCCGCGAGGCGCTTTGCGACCGCCACGGCGGCGATCCCCCCTCCGACTTCGCCGGGCTGCGCATCGGGATCGTGGGCGACGTGGCCCACAGCCGGGTGGCCCGCTCGGGCGTCCTCGCCTTCAGCGCGCTCGGGGCCGAGGTCGTGCTCGTCGCCCCCCGGACCCTGCTGCCGCCCTCCCTCGACAGTTGGCCGGTGAAGGCGACGGCCGACTTCGACTCGGTGCTGCCCGCGCTCGACGTCGTCTACCTCCTCCGGATCCAGGCCGAGCGCGCCGGCCGGGTCCTGCTGCCCGGGCTCGACGAGTACCACGCCCGCTTCGGGCTCACGGCCGAACGCGCCCGCCACCTCCAGCGCGAGGCGCTCGTCATGCACCCGGGACCGATGATCCGGGGAGTGGAGATCGCGCCAGAGGTGGCCGACCTCCCCTCCTCGCTCGTCACCCGCCAGGTGCGAAACGGCGTCTTCGTCCGCTCCGCCGTCCTGTTCCACCTCCTCGGCTCGGGGCTCGGCACCGAGCGGATCCGGGACGGGGGCGGCGATGCCTGAGCCTCGCGTCCTCGTCCGGGGGGGCACGGTCGTCGACCAGACCGGGAGCCGCCGGGCCGACGTCCTCGTCGCCGGCTCGGCGGTGGTCGAGGTCGGGGAGGCGATCCCGGTGCCGGCCCGGGCGACGGTGCTCGACGCCGGGGGGTGCCTCGTCGCACCGGGCCTGGTCGACCTGCACACGCATCTGCGCGAGCCCGGCGGCGAGGTCGCCGAGACGGTCGAGACGGGAACGCGCGCCGGGGTGCTCGGCGGCTACTGCGCCCTCGTCGCCATGCCGAACACCGAGCCGCCGATCGACTGCCCGTCGGTGGCCCGGGACGTGCTCGAGCTCGGCCGCAAGGCGCTCTGCGAGGTGGCGGTCGCCGCCGCCATCACGCTCGGGCGCGAGGGCCGCCAGCTCGCCCCGATGGGGGAGCTCGCCGCCCTCGGCATCCACCTGTTCACCGACGACGGGGCAGGCGTGCAGGACCCGTCGGTGATGCGCCAGGCGCTCGAGTACGCAAGCGACCTCGGCGTGGTGCTGGCGCAGCACTGCCAGGACGACGCGCTCGCTTCCGGGGGCCAGATGCACGAGGGCGCCTGGTCGAGCCGCCTCGGGATCCCCGGCCAACCCGCCCTCGCTGAGGAGTCGATGCTCGCCCGCGACCTCGCCCTCGTCCGGCTCACCGGATCGCCCATGCACTTCCTCCACTTGTCGAGCGCAGGCTCGGTGGATCTCGTCCGCCGGGCGAAGGCCGAGGGCCTGCCGGTAACGGCGGAGGTCACCCCCCACCACCTTTCTCTCACCGACGCCGAGGTCGCGAGCTACGACCCCGTGTTCAAGGTCAACCCGCCGCTGCGGAGCGCCGCGGACCTCGAGGCGTTGCGCGCCGGCCTCGAGGACGGCACCCTCGACGCCGTCGCCACCGACCATGCGCCGCACACGCCCGAGCGCAAGGAGCTGCCCTTCGAGGAGGCCCCGTCCGGCATGCTCGGCCTGGAGACGGCCCTCCCCGTCACCTCGGCGGCCCTCCGGCGAGAGGGGTGTGACGTCCCCTACCAGCTCCTCTTCGCCGCCCTGTCATGGCAGCCGGCGAGGATCGCCCGCCTCGACCGCGCCTCGGGCGGCCGCCAGGGCGGGCCTGTCGCACCGGGTGCCCCGGCCAACCTCGTGGTCTACGACCCCGCCGCGACCTGGACGGTCGACCCCTCCCGCCTCGCCTCGCGCAGCCGCAACACGCCATTCGCGGGCCGGCAGCTCGCGGGCCGGGTGCGGCACACCCTCGTCGAGGGCGAGCCGGTCGTCGTCGACGGGGCCGCGCAGCGATGAGCCGGCGAGCCCCGACCGAGCGCCGCCCGGCGCTGCTCGTGCTCGCCGACGGCACCGTGTTCGAGGGCGAGGCGATGGGGGCCGAGGCCGTGGTCGCGAGCGGCGAGCTCGTCTTCAACACCTGCCTCTCCGGCTACCAGGAGGTGGTCACGGACCCCTCGTACGCGGGGCAGGTCATCGCCTTCACCTACCCGCACATCGGTAACTACGGCGTCTCTCCCGATGACGAGGAGTCCGGCCGCCCGTTCTGCCGGGGCGTCGTCGTGCGGGACGTGACCGAGCGGCCGAGCAACTGGCGGGCCGCCGAGAGCCTCGAGGCCTACCTCGCCCGCCGGGCGATCCCGGGTCTCACCGGCGTCGACACGCGCCGCCTCACCCGGCACATCCGGGCGGAGGGAGCGATGAGCTGCGCCTTCGGGACGGCGAGCGAGGCCGAGCTGCTCGCCGCGGCCCGGGCCGAGCCGGGTACCGAGGGGGTCGACCTCGTCGGGGAGGTGACGACGGCCGAGCCGTACCGGCCGGACCCCCGGCTCGTCGATCCCCGCGGCGAGACGACGGGGCTGTTCGTGGTCGCCTACGACTTCGGCGTCAAGTCGACGATCCTGCGCAACTTGACGCGGATCGCCACCGTCGAGGTGGTCCCGGCGGCGACGCCCGCCGCCGAGGTGCTCGGGCGGGAGCCGGACGGGGTCTTCCTCTCCAACGGGCCTGGCGACCCGGCCGCGCTCGACCACCTCACCGCCGAGATCGGCCAGCTCCTCGGGAAGGTGCCGATCTTCGGCATCTGCCTCGGCCACCAGCTGCTGGCGGCGGCACTGGGGGCGACAACCTACAAGCTCCGCTTCGGCCACCACGGCGGCAACCACCCGGTGCGCCGGGAGGCGACCGGGACGGTCGAGATCACGAGCCAGAACCACGGCTACGCGGTCGAGCGGGGCTCGCTTGGCTCCGCCGAGGTGACGCACGTGAACCTGAACGACGGCGTCGTCGAGGGGGTGCGGGTCGACGGGCTTCGCGCCTTCGGGGTGCAGTACCACCCGGAGGCGGGACCGGGCCCTCACGACGCCCGCTACCTGTTCGACGAGTTCCGCTCGGTCATGGAGGGGGCCGGCTGATGCCGCGGCGCGACGACCTCGAGTCGATCCTCGTCATCGGGTCGGGCCCGATCGTGATCGGGCAGGCCTGCGAGTTCGACTACTCGGGGACCCAGGCCTGCCGCGTGCTGCGCGAGGAGGGGTACCGGGTCATCCTCGCGAACTCGAACCCGGCCACGATCATGACCGACCCCGAGCTCGCCGACCGCACCTACGTCGAGCCGCTCGACGTCGACGTGCTCGAGGCGATCATCGAGCGCGAGCGACCCTCAGCCCTGCTGCCGACGATGGGTGGCCAGACGGCCCTCAACCTCGCCACGCGGCTCGCCGACGGCGGCGTCCTCGACGCCTTTCGCGTCCAGCTGATCGGCGCCAGCTCGAGGGCGATCCACACCGCCGAGAACCGGGACCTGTTCAAGCAGGCCATGACGGAGATCGGCCTCGCCGTACCGGCCTCGGGCTTCGCGCACCACCTGGAGGAGGCGGTGGCGATCGCCCGGGAGATCGGCTTCCCGATCATCGTGCGGCCCTCGTTCATCCTCGGCGGCGCCGGGACCGGGATCGCCCACGACGAGGAGCAGTTCCTGAGGCTCGCCCGCGAGGGGCTGGCGGCGAGCCCGGTCGGCGAGATCCTCGTCGAGCACTCCATCGCGGGGTGGAAGGAGTTCGAGCTCGAGGTCATGCGCGACCGGGTCGACAACTGCGTCGTCGTCTGCACGATCGAGAACTTCGACCCGATGGGGGTCCACACCGGCGACTCCGTCACGGTGGCCCCGGCCCAGACCCTCTCCGACGTGGAGTACCAGGCCATGCGGGACGCTGCCTTTGCCTGCATCCGCCGGGTCGGCGTCGAGACCGGCGGCTCGAACATCCAGTTCGCCGTCGACCCCCGCTCCGGCGAGATGCTCGTGATCGAGATGAACCCGCGCGTCTCGCGCTCCTCGGCGCTTGCCTCGAAGGCGACCGGGTTCCCGATCGCGAAGATCGCCGCCCGGCTCGCGGTCGGCTACACCCTCGACGAGGTCGCGAACGACATCACGAAGGCGACCCCGGCGAGCTTCGAGCCGACCATCGACTACGTCGTGACGAAGGTCCCGCGGTGGGCCTTCGAGAAGCTCCCCGGCGCCCCTGACGCCCTCGGCACGAGGATGCAATCGGTGGGGGAGGCCATGGCGATCGGGAGGACCTTCCCCGAGTCGCTGCAAAAGGCGCTGCGGGGGATCGAACGCGGCCGCCAGGGCCTCAACGCGGACCCGGCCGAGGCGAGCTACGACGCGGTCCCGACGGCCGACCTCGTCGAGCGGGCCAAGGTCCCGACGCCGGACCGCCTCTTCCAGCTCGAGTCGGCGCTCCGGCGCGGCACGAGCGTCGAGGACCTCGCCCGCGCGACCGGGATCGACCCGTGGTTCCTCGACCAGATCGAGCTCATCGTGGGCGAACGGCTCCGCCTCGAGCACAGGGCGCGGGCCGAGGGCGGAGCGGCGGTGCTCTCCTCGCTCGATCGGCAGGGATGGCGCCGGTTGAAGCGGCTCGGCTTCGGCGATGCCCAGATCGCCTACCTCATCGGCGTGGAGGAGACCGCCGTGAGGGCCGCCCGCCTCGCCACCGGCGTGCGACCGACCTTCAAGACCGTCGACACCTGCGGGGCGGAGTTCGCCGCCGAGACCCCCTACCACTACGCCACCTACGAGGACGAGGACGAGGTCCGCCCCGCCCACCGCCCGCGCGTGGTCATCCTCGGGTCGGGCCCGAACCGGATCGGTCAGGGGATCGAGTTCGACTACTGCTGCGTCCACGCCTCGTCAGCGCTTCGCGAGGCGGGGTACGAGACCGTCATGGTGAACTGCAACCCGGAGACGGTCTCGACCGACTACGACACCTCCGACCGGCTCTACTTCGAGCCCGTGACGCAGGAGTCCGTCCTCGACGTGATCGACGCCGAACAGGCGGCCGGAGGGGGAGGCGTCGTGGGCGTCGTCGTCGCCCTCGGAGGCCAGACGCCCCTCAAGCTGGCCGGCCGGCTCCCCGCCGAGCTCGTCCTCGGGACGACGCCCGAGGCGATCGACACGGCCGAGGACCGCGAGCAATGGTCGGCGCTGTGCGGGCGGCTCGAGATCCCCCAGCCGGCCGGCGGCACCGCCCGCTCGCTCGAGGAGGCCCGCTCCATCGTCGATCGGATCGGCTTCCCCGCCCTCGTCCGGCCGAGCTACGTGCTCGGGGGGCGGGCGATGGAGATCGTCTACGACGACGAGGGGCTCGAGCTCGCTTTCTCGTCGCTCGCCCTCGGCTCGGAGGGCACCCTGCCGACCGAGCGGCCCATCCTCGTCGACCGCTTCCTCGAGGACGCGATCGAGGTCGACGTCGACGCCGTGCGTGACGGCCTCGGCGAGGTCGTCATCGGAGCCGTGATGGAGCACGTCGAGGAGGCCGGGGTCCACTCGGGCGACTCGGCCTGCGCCATCCCGCCGCCGACCCTGCCGCCAGAGGTCGTCGCGCTCATCGAAGAGCACACCCGCCGCATCGCCCACGCGCTCAGCGTGCAGGGGCCGATCAACGTCCAGTACGCCGTGAAGCAGGGTCAGGTGTTCGTGATCGAGGCGAACCCCCGCGCCTCGCGCACCCTGCCGTTCGTGGCGAAGGCGACGGGGGTGCCGCTCGCCAAGGTGGCGGCCCGCGTGCTCGTCGGGGCGACCCTTGCCGAGCTTCGCGCCGAGGGCCTCCTTCCCGAGCGGGACTGGCGCGCGAGCAGCACGCACTGGGCGGTGAAGGAGGCGGTGCTGCCCTTCGACCGCTTCCCCGGCGTCGACTCGCTCCTTGGGCCCGAGATGCGCTCGACGGGCGAGGTGATGGGCATCGACCGGACCTTCGGGCTCGCCTTCGCGAAGAGCCAGATCGCGGCGGGCAGCCGCCTCCCCGCCGAGGGAGCGATCTTCATGTCGCTCGCCGATCGTGACAAGGCGGCCGGCCTCGAAGCGGCGCGGATGTTCGCCGGGCTCGGCTTCTCGATCGTGGCCACCGAGGGCACGGGCCGGTACTTCGCCGAGCACGGGATCGACGTCGATGCGGTGGTGGCAAAGGTCGGCGAGGCCGAGGTGACCGGCCGCCCCGACGCCGTAGAGCTGATCGCGGGAGGCAAGGTCCGCCTCGTCGTGAACACGCCCCGGGGCCGCGGGCCGCGGGCCGACGGCGCCTACATCCGGCAGGCTGCCTCGGCGAGCCGGGTCCCCTGCCTCACGACCGTGGCCGCTGCGAAGGCGGCGGCGAACGGCATCGCCGACTGGGGCCGGCTCACGCTCGAGGTGCGGTCGCTCCAGGAGTTCCACGGGGAGCCGTGAGCCTCGCGAGGATGCGCCGTGGCCGAAGACGCCGTCACGGCACCGGGCCCGTCGTCGACCTTTCGGCGAGCGTCGGGCCGCTCTTGCTGCCGAACCCGGTGATGACGGCGGCGGGCACCGCCGGCCATGGAGCAGAGCTCGGCGCCTACGTCGACCTCTCCACCCTCGGTGCCGTGGTCGTGAAGTCCCTCGCCGCGTTCGCCTGGGCCGGCAACCCGCCCCTGCGGCTCTGCCCGGTGCCGGGCGGGATGCTGAACAGCGTCGGGCTCCAGGGACCGGGCATCGCGGCCTGGTCGCGCACCGAGCTCCCCGCGCTCCGGGCGGCGGGAGCCCGCGTGGTCGTGAGCATCTGGGGGAGGCGAGTCGAAGAGTTCGCCGAGGCGGCCGAGGCCGTCGCCGACCTCCCGGGCGGCTCGGCCGTGGCGCTCGAGGCGAACGTCAGCTGCCCGAACCTCGAGGACCGCTCCCGGATGTTCGCGCACTCGGCCCCGGCGACGGCCGAGGTGGTGAGCGCCTGCCGGGGCGCACTCGCCCGGTGCGGGCTGCCCCTGTTCGTGAAGCTCTCGCCGAACACCTCCGAGCTCATCGAGGTGGCCGGCGCCGCCCTCGAGGCGGGCGCCGACGGCCTCACGCTCGTCAACACGCTGCTCGGTCTCGCCATCGACCTTCCCGGGCGGCGGCCGGCGCTCGGCGGCGTCGGGGGCGGCCTGTCAGGGCCAGCCCTCCACTCGGTCGCCCTGAGGGCGGTCTACGAGTGCCGCCGGGCCTTCCCCGAGGCGGGGATCATCGGCGTCGGCGGCGTGAGCGACGGCGAGGGAGCCGCGCGGCTCCTCATGGCCGGTGCCGACGCCGTCCAAGTCGGGACGGCCACGCTCGCCGACCCGCGGGCGCCGGCCCGGGTCCTCGCAGATCTCGAGCGCTGCCTGGCCGCACTGGGGGCCCGCTCGGTCGCCGAGATCGTCGGTGCCGCGTGCCGGCCCGCGCCGGTGACGAGTGACGAGTGAGGAGGAGCTCGCATGCCTGAGTCCACAGCCCGGGACCACCTCGCCCTCGCCCTCGACGTTCCGGACGCGGCCACGGCCATTCAGCTCGCGCGCCGCTTGGCGCCCTTCTTCGCCGTCGCCAAGATCGGCCTCGAGCTGTTCGTGGCCGAGGGTCCCTCCGTCGTCCGAGCCGCGCTCGACGAGGGGCTCGCCGTCTTCCTCGACCTCAAGCTCCACGACATCCCGAACACCGTCGCCGGGGCCGCCGAGCGGGCCGCGGCTCTCGGCGTGAGCCTCCTCACGGTCCACGGCCAAGGCGGCCCGGAGATGGTGGCCGCCGCCGTGGAGGGGTTCGCGAGCGGGGCCGCAGGGTCGCGGGCGCTCGCCGAGGGCCCCCGACTCCGCTCCGGCATCCTCGCGGTCACCGTCCTCACGAGCGACGCCGTCGCCCGCCCTGAGGACCTCGTCGCCCGCACCGAGCTTGCCGTCCGGGCGGGGTGCGCCGGCATCGTCTGCGCCGCGGGCGACCTCGGGCTGCTGACCGAGGTGCCTGGGGCCGAGGACCTCGTCGTGACCGTTCCCGGCATCCGCCTCCCGGGCGCCCCCCGGAACGACCAGTCGAGGGTGGCGACCCCCGGGGCGGCAATCTCGGCGGGCGCCGACCTCCTCGTCGTCGGCCGGACCGTGACAGCGGGGCCGGACCCCGAGCGGGCGGCCGCGTCGGTGCACGAGGAGGTCGCCTCAGCGCTCGCCGGGTGAGCCCGCCGGCGGGCGGGGCCGAGCCGGAGGGCGAGCTCCACCGCCGCCGGCGGGCTTGCTACCGTGGCGGCGGGTGTTCGGCGGGACCCGATCGGCAGCTTCATGACCGGTACCTCGCACGCACATCCGCGCTCTGTCGATCGAGGCAAGAAGGTGGCCATGCACGGCGCAGGTGACGAGGCTCGAGCCGTCCGCACATGGCGCGCGAGCCGCCGCCTCCGTCTCGCCGCCATCCTCGCGACAACCGCTCTCCTCCTCGCGTCCTGCAGCTCGGGACGGGCCGCGAGAGGAGAAGGCCGGGGCGGCGGCCACCGGCAGTTGCGAGGCGGGACGATCACTTGGGCGATCCCCGAGCCGGCCGGGCCGCCTGACTGGATCTTCCCCCTCACGAGCAGCGCCTACTACAGCGTCACGAACGTGGCCCAGTTCCAGTACCTCATGTACCGGCCCCTGTACTGGTTCGGCCAACCCCGCTCGATCGAGCCGACGTTCGTGCCGTCGCTCTCCCTCGCCGAGCCTCCGGTGTTCTCCGGCGGGAACGAGACGGTGACGCTGCGCCTGAAGGGCTGGCGGTTCTCGAACGGCCAGCGCGTCGACGCCCAGTCGGTCGTGTTCTGGATCAACATGCTGAAGGCGGTCGGGACCACCGGGGGCCAGTGGGACGGCTACGTGCCCGGCGAGTTCCCCGACAACGTGACGTCGTACGCGACCCCCGACGGGCTGTCGGGCGACACCGTCGTGCTCCACCTCGCGAGCTCCTACTCGCCGGCATGGTTCCTCGACAACGAGCTCTCCCAGATCGTCCCGATGCCGGAGGCCTGGGACGTGACGTCGCTGCACGCCCGACCCGCCAGTGGTGGCTGCGGCGCCTCGACGGACTTCTCCGCCCTCGCCGCCCGGTGCCGGGCGGTCTGGGCGTTCGACACCGACGACGGCGGCGAGCGGCCCTTCCCCCAGATGGCGGCGGACCGGTCGACCTATGCGACGAACCCGCTCTGGCAGGTCGTCGACGGGCCGTGGCGCCTCGCCGGCTTCGACGCGGCCGACGGGAGGGCAGTGTTCAAGCCGAACCGGCGCTACTCGGGCCCGCAGCGCCCGCTCGTCTCGAAGTTCGTGGAGGAGCCCTTCACCTCGGCGGCGGCCGAGTACCGCGCCCTTCGAGCCGGTGGGCCGGGAGCGCCGGACGTCGGCTTCCTCCCGCCGGCCGACGCCGGACCGGGCGGCAGGAACCCGGTCTCGCTCTCGGGCTACTCGATGTCGGCGGTCTACCCGTGGGCGGTCGACTACGCGCCGGTCGATTTCGGCTCCACCGGCGATCACGGCGCCGCCGGGGCGATCCTCCGCCAGCTGTACGTGCGCCAGGCCCTCCAGCTCGGCATCGACCAGCGGGCCATGATCGCGGCAGAGCTGCACGGCTTCGGCGTGCCGACCTACGGCCCCGTGCCGTCATTCCCGCCGTCGAGCCTCGCGGGCGGGGAGCGGGAGGCGGCGGCGGCGCTCGGGTTCGATCCGGCCCGGGGGGCCGCGCTCCTCGCCGCCCACGGCTTCGAGGCTGCCAGCCATGGCGGGGTGCGGCGGTGCACCCGGCCCGGCACGGGCAGCTCGCAGTGCGGTCCCGGCATCCGGGCCGGGACGCCGCTCTCGCTCACCCTCGTCTACTCCTTCGGCTCCGCCGCTCTCGCCGGCATGGTGCACGACGAGGTCGCCGCGTGGGCCCGCGAGGGCATCATCGTGGCGGCGACCGCCGAGCCCTTCGGCAAGGTGGTGACGACGGCCGTGCCGTGCGCCCACGGGTGCTCGTGGGAGATCGCCGACTGGGGCTCGGGCTGGACCTACGGCCCGGACTATCTCCCGGCCGGCGACGAGACCTTCCGGACGAGGGCGGCCGACAACGTCGGCGGCTACTCGAGCCCGCGCGACGACGAGCTCATCGACGCGACCATCCACCGCAGCGGCCCCGCCGCCGTGTCGGCCTGGGCGGCCTACCTCTCGGCGCAGCTGCCCGTCCTCTGGGAGCCCGAGCCGGCGGCCGAGGTGCTCGAGGTCTCGCGCTCGGTGGGGGGCGTGACGCCCATGAACGCGCTCCTCGATCTGATGCCCGAGTACTGGTACCGGCGCTAGCAGCAGCCTCTTGCATTCTGCTCGCAATTGGCTACAGTGCGCGACTGTGGTCAGTGAACGAGGAGGCCTGCCGTGACGGCGATCGTGGGCAAGGTTGAGGTGTCGCGGCTCCGGCGGATCCAGGCCGCGCTCTCGCCGAAGGAGTGGGCCCGCATGGGCGGGATGCTGTCCACGATCGTCGGCCTGCACGTCATCGGCTTCGTCCTGCTCGCCGCGGCGGTGTCGACGACCCACCACTACCACCTCACGAAGACCACCGTCTTCGGCATCGGGACGGGGCTGCTGGCCTACACGCTCGGCATGCGCCACGCTTTCGACGCCGACCACATCGCGGCCATCGACAACACCACGCGCAAGCTGATGAGCGAGGGGAAGCGGCCGCTCAGCGTCGGCTTCTTCTTCTCCCTCGGCCACTCGACGATCGTGTTCACGCTCGCCGTCCTGCTGAACTTCGGGATCCGGGCCCTCGACTCGCAGGTGAAGAACGGCAGCTCGGGACTCCACAACGTCACGAACATCATCGGGACGTCGGTGTCAGGCTTCTTCCTCTACCTGATCGCCGCTCTCAACATCGTCATCCTCGTCTCGATCGTGCGCGTGTTCAGGGACATGCGGCGGGGGAGGTACGACGACGCCGAGCTGGAGGAGCAGCTGAACAAGCGGGGCCTCATGAACCGCTTCTTCGGCAGGCTCGCCCGGCGCATCGACACCCCATGGAAGATGTACCCGGTCGGCGTGCTCTTCGGCCTCGGCTTCGACACCGCCACCGAGGTCGCCCTCCTTGTGATCTCGGGGACGGCGGTCGCGAGCGGACTGCCCTTCTACGGCATCCTGTCCCTGCCGATCCTGTTCGCGGCGGGGATGAGCCTCCTCGACACCACCGACGGCTGCTTCATGAACTTCGCCTACGGCTGGGCGTTCTCCCGCCCGATCCGCAAGGTCTACTACAACATCACCATCACGGGTCTCTCGGTCGCGGTGGCCTTCCTCATCGGGACGATCGAGCTCGTCGGCCTCCTCACCCAGGAGCTCAACCTCGGCGGCGGCGCCGCGGCGTTCTTCCAGAACTTCAACATCAACACGGCCGGCTTCGTCATCGTGGGCCTGTTCGTGGTCACATGGCTCGCCGCCCTTGCGATCTGGCGCTTCGGCCACATTGAGCGGCGGTGGGACGAGGCGAGCAGGCTCGCGCGCGCCGCGGCGGGTCTCACCGGGCCGGCCGAGGGGCTCGTGCCAAGCGACGGTGGCGGCACGAAGGGCCAGTGACCGCCGAGCCTGACGAGGCACCGGGGCCCGGCGTTGCCGCTCGGCGCCGGGCCGGACCCACGCCGACGGGCCCGGCGGGCGGTCCCTCCTGGTGAGGGGGTCGCACGTCGGCTATCGTGCAGGCCCATGCCCCAGCCACCGAGTCTCTCACCTGAACAGCGACAGGCTGCCCTCGAGAAGGCCGCCGCGGTGCGGCGCGAGCGGGCCGAGCTGAAGGACCACCTGAAGAGCGGTCGGATGAGCCTGAAGGACCTCCTCAGCAAGGCTGAGTCGAGCGAGACCGTCGGGAAGATGAAGGTCCTCTCGGCTCTCGAGGCGCTGCCGGGCACCGGGAAGGTGAAGGCCCGCCGTCTCATGGAGCAGGTCGGCATCTCCGAGACACGCCGCCTGCAGGGTCTTGGCGCCAAGCAGCGTGAGGCCCTCCTCGAGGCCGCCGAGCGCTCCTGAGCTCCGCTGATCTTCGTCGTCGTCGGCCCCGGCGGGGTCGGCAAGGGAACGGTGATCCGGCGGCTGCTCGAGCGCGACGGGCGCCTGTGGCTGAGCCGATCCTGGACGACCCGGAGCCAGCGCCCGGGGGAGGCGGACGACGCCTACACCTTCGTCGATCGCGCGACCTTCGAGCGGCGCGTCGCCGAGGGCGGCTTCCTC
>Ga0209061_1001802_pt1 | contig 31791 bp, 35 predicted proteins | sample Coa_R1_10_FD_187157 | JGI IMG/M metagenome (GOLD analysis project Ga0209061, IMG submission 187157) | Surface soil microbial communities from Centralia Pennsylvania, which are recovering from an underground coalmine fire - Coalmine... | ecosystem: Environmental > Terrestrial > Soil >... | reverse complement strand
GGACCGCCGCAGCAAGAAGCTCACGTACTCCCGGTCCTTGTACTTGCGCACGACCTTGGCGATGTGCATAGCCTGAGGATGGCGTGCCACAGGCATATTCTACACCCATGGCACTCCTATATCAAGTTCTTTTACTGGCTACACTGAGTGGGCGTACCGCGCCTATCCGCGCTGCTCATGGGAGGTTTATACGGCTGAAAGGGCCGTAACTTCGGTCTAGCTCTAGGCCATGCTTGCCCACGCGGGCCCAGCGGCGCAGGATCGGATCAGCCACATCCCAAGCCCGACCCTTGCACCACCAAAAGGCCCGAAGGGGTGCGCCAAGAGGCCTACCGCCTACCTGTACCCACTACGCCATCAGGTGCTTATGGCCGAGGCTGCCGACCGCCACAGTGCCAGCCCCGACCTGGTCAGCTTCACCCGATCGTTGCATGTTGCCCGCCGCAGTACCCGATCCGGCACCAGCGCGAGGGACCTCACGGCGTCGTTGCGGGCGGTTGTCTCCGAGGTCGACCACGAGCTCCTACCTGAGCGCCGGTTACGTACAGCCACAGGATCGCAAACGGAAGACGACCGACTAAAGGGCAAAACGCCCTAAACACACTTTTTGGCCGCAGCGTACGCTGCGATCAGTACCAGCTGTCAAGGTCTTGACGCCGACATTGGCATCGACGTCGTACCGCTGGTGCCGGGCCGCTGGCACGGGAGGTCTTGGCACGAGCGCTACAGGAACGCTGCCTCGTAATGGCGACCTACCAGGGGGCTGAACATGCCTTGTGCCCTCACGTCCTCAGTTGCAAAGCTGGCCGTACCAAGTAGCTTTGTTACCAGGCCGAGGCACGACCGGCCATGCCGCCTACCGCTTGACCCCGCTCAGCGCTGGCACTCGCCCTTCGCAGAGGACCTCCTGACAGCTGAGATCGTTCCTGCCAACCACTGGGCGCCGGTCCCGACTACTCCGTACTCACTAACGGTGTCGACCCGGTCGAACTCCTTGCTTGCCCATGAGAGGCCTGGCATGAGCCATCCACCCGAGGACTGCGTGAAAGCGGCTGCCAAACTGGCCGAACGGCCGAAGGCGCTCTGTCGAGCCGAGACGACCCACAAAGCGGTCCGCAAGACCCCTGGCCCCACTTGCAGCGACTAGCGCCAGCCATGATCACTCCTCGACCGACGGAATAGCCGGAGCAACGAACTGGCGAGCGACGCAAAGTTTCTGCCCTGTGAGCTGAACCGCGACGTGTGGGGCGGCAACAGGCGATCTTCCCATGCCAATCCTCCCCTGAGTCAGTCTCAATCTCCAAAGCTACTTCTCTGTCGCACTGCCTTACGGCGTCCGACTGGATACCCACGGGCAGCTTGAGGCTATGGGTAGAAGCTAGACCGTTCGTTGGCGGCCCAGGGCGAGTCAGGCGGCACGTCGCCGTAATCGTAGCATTTCTCGAACGAGGTGAAACCTCGCAACTGAGGCTCGACCTCGGACCGCCAGACCGCTTCGGCTTCGTCGAAAGTCAAAGCCCCCGCAACATCCCCAGGGGCACGCCAGCCACACCCGGACAACGGTTGTTGGTAACTCGCGAGCAGTTCAGAGGCCTTGCGACCTAACCAGTCTGCAGCATGGCTTACTAGCCGCTCACCTTCGCGCCTTGAAGCCTTACGCGCTGTGCCCGCGCCACCGACCACGTTGTCGACGGAATCGCTGGCCAGAAGGCGGGACAGGTCCACCAGTGATGGCTGCACTGCCCACATCAAGCTCGTCTCAACGGCACCGGCGTGGCCGTCTTCAGTCGGTAACTGGTCACTGTACGCGTCACGGGTACCCCCGGCCCAAACCCTAAGGCTGCTATGGCGCATGAACATATCGGCCAGCTTTCGAAGATCCCTTTGGTAGGGACTGTGCCCAGAGAGAACCACCGCGGCGTGAAAACCCCGTGACGCGACTGCGCGAAACTGGAACCAGACGCACTTGAAGAACACCCAAGGAGGTAGGGAGGTGAGCCACGGGTTCCGGTCCCCGATCGTAGTGTGCGCCCACGGCGCCTCGAGGCCCATTTCATGCACATGCCAGAAAAACGGTGGGGCGACAACTCCACCATGGCGTTTCGCTGCTACGCATGCGATCCCGTGAGGGATGAAAGCATCAACTCCAAGCGCGTTGTACGGTCCGTGCGGCTCGCACAGCCCGTACGTCAAGTAGACAACGGGGCAGTTGCTGAGGGCGTTGTCCAGCTCGTCGGGGAACATCTCCTCCCATCGGACTTTCCTCAAGCTCGGCTCCTATCCCTTATGGCAACTACATCGACCTCGATCAGAATCCCAGCCAACTGCGCGCCGACAGTCGTCCGCACTGGGTAGGGCTCGCTGAAGTAACTACGATACGTGAGGTCGTACCCTTGGAAATCATGCTCGAGCCTGGCCAAGTAAGCTGTTACCTTCACAACGTCGGCAAGAGACATACCCACTTCGCCCAGCAACCCGCTGAGGTTCTCCAGGGTGCGGGCGGTCTGCTCCTCGATAGCTTCGCCCACCACCTCTCCCGTCGCTGGGTCGTGAGGGCCCATCCCAGCTGAGAAAAGGAATGACCCTGCTTCGATGCCCTGCGAGTAAGCGCCGCTCGGTCGCGGTGCCCGTAGGCTCCTTATCGCTTTCATGAACTGCTCCCTAATCGTCTTGTAAATATTCTATTTGTTACAGCCACGCGCTGCTACACGCCATGTCCCGACGACTTCCTCACCATCAACCACAACCAGCTCATCGGCAAGGTTCACCACAGTGCAGACGTGCGCAGGCGCCAAACGCACACGCTCTCCCACCTCGGGGGACCAACCCTCCGCCAATTCCAGCGCACCGTGCTCTTCGTTCAGCCATATGATCCGACCGCGCCCGTCAAGTGTCTCGGCGAGGCAGTGAAGAGATGCGCCACCTAGTTCGACGTCGCCCGCAAGCGTCTTGGAGCCTGCGTCGGTAATTGCGAGGGATGCCCGGGGCCTGCTGACCACGGTTGTTAACACCGTCAAGGCTAAGTCCTCGGTCCGACAGGCGCCGTCGGCACGAGTCATCAGGTCCTGGAACACATAAGTACCAGGGCGCACCTCGGTCACCCCTTCCACCACCGAGACGCTCGCTGCTGTGGGTGTCGAGCCCCCGCTGACAACACGGACCGGGAAACCTTCGGCCCGCAGCGAATCGGCAGCCCTGGCCAAGAGCATGCCCTCTGCGCGGCCCATCTCCTCCACACTCATCTTCGATGATCCCGGGAAGGCCGTGCTCCGGAACGTGAAGAGCCCGTCCAGTCGCAGACGGTCGTGGGCCATCACTTCGGCACAAACAGTCTTCAGCACTTCGATCGATGCGCCCGACCGTCCCAAGCCCGAGTCTAATTCGACCAGTACGTCCACGGTGACTCCGCCCGCTTTGGCAGCCCGGCCGAGCCCGCGCACGCCAGCCACGCTGTCAGCGCCGACGGCCACCCGGGCTCGGCGGTTGAGTTCTACCGCTCGCTGGCATTTCTGCTCGCCGACGACCGGGTACGCCACGAATATGTCCTGGAAACCGGCTTCGACATACACGGCTGCTTCGCTCAGTTTGGCTACCGTGAGGCCGGGGCTGCCATGTTCGAGTTGGGCCCGGGCGATCTCGAGAGTCTTATGCGTCTTCACGTGAGGCCTAAGGCTGACCCCCGCCTCTTGCGCGATGGCAGCGTAGCGGTCAAGGTTCCTGTACAGGCGGCTCTTCTCAACGAGTAAGGTGGGGGTGTCTAGCTCGTCTATTAGCAAGTCAGTGCCACCATTTCAAAGGTCTCCTTTACTGTGTCGTTGGCGACCGGTTGGCGCCCTGGTAGCAATGGCACGACCACAGGACTCTTCCAGCATTCCGAGCAGGGCATCGAGTTGCACCGCGGTCAGTTGGTCCACATGGAAGTCGACTGGTCCGCGGCATAAGTCATTCACAAAAATCCCCTGACGGCGCAGTAGGTACTTCTCCACCGCCACATAGGCACCTAAGGACGTCTGCACAGCGAGCATAGCGGACAGAGGCAAGCTCACGCGGTAGGCTGTTCCGAGGTCTCCGCTCTTGAGCGCCCTCCACATAGTTACGATCGCCCAGCAGACGTCCGCTGCAGGCATGGAGCCCACTATCCCTCGCCGGAACGAGTCGATAAGCGCTATACCACCAGAACCGTCGAAGACGCGCGCCTCGCCCCCGGTCGCCTCCAATAAGTCCGACAACCTCGGGCCAAGCGGCTGCGCTTCAGGCTTGAAGTACACCCTGTCGCCGTACCTCGCCTGCATCTCTGCCATGACCGAGACGGGGATACCGGCGCCCACATACGAACTGGCGTCCTGCACGACTACCGGGATCTCGATTTCTTCTATGATTGCGTCGTAGTACCCAGCCAGTTCGCTCCCCTCGGCCCGGACGGACAGGGGTGGGATGGCCATGACCGCGGTCGCGCCAACCGACTGTGCGTGCCTGGCTAACCGCGTTGCCACCACTGTGCTCTCCGCGCCGATGCTCACGACCACGCTGCCCCGGCCGTCGGCAGCCTCGCAAACCCGGGCCGCCATCGCCTTGCGCTCGTTTAGGTCGAGCCGCAGCACCTCCGAGACCATGGCGATTGTGACGCCGTCGGCGCCGCAACTTAGCACCCAGTCGACCTCTCCCTTCAGTGTCGCCTCGTCTATGGTGCCGTCGAGGCCAAAAGGGGTTTGGAGAACAGGCAAGACACCCTCGATCACTGGGGCCTGCGCTGTCACCGGGAAGCCTCCCCGTCGCCAAGGTTCTGCCCGGCCACCAGGACGGTCCTCGGTGCCACACCGGGCTCCTTGAGCAGGCGCGTGAACGCGTCTGCCCCGCGGGCTAGGGGGTACGTCTCTGCCCACAACGGCTGGGCAACTGCCACCGCACCCACAGCTTCGGCGAACTCCCTGGCCGAGTAGGCGAAGCTACCAACGACCCGTTTCTCCGCCCTAATGAAGTCCTGGCCCTGTAATGCCACATCAGGTGAATGCAAGCCTACCCACACAGCGACCCCTCCAGGGCGCAACAAGTCTACGCTGGCCCTGCGTGTGCTCCCACTGCCAACAGCGTCAAATACCAAATCGAACTCGCCATTGAGTTCGTCCGCTATCGCGAACAGTCCGCTCGACGCCGCTCGCTCACGCCTATGTTCGTCCAACTCGGACAAAGTGACATCGGCATCGTAGGCGCATACGGTAGCTATTGCTAGCCCGATCGCGCCCGCCCCGATCACGGCGACCTTCAAGCGCCGCTCGCCGGGCAGCAGCCCGGACCCGAGCGCCTTGGCGTGGACGGCGTTGGCAAACGGCTCGACAAGGGCACCCTGCACGTCGCTCACAGAGTCTGGGAGCGCGTAACAGTTGCCTGCCGGGACGCTTGCGAGCTCGGCGAAACCACCTGAGCGGTGGACCCCAATGATCTGGCGGGAACGACAGATCTCGCTCAGGCCGGACACGCATAGGTCACAATGACCACACGTCACTAGTGGGTTTACGGCTACCCGTTCACCCGTGTCAAGCCGCACACCGCAGAATTCGTGGCCCATCACGAGTGGCGGAACCCGGAACGGGCTGTTGTTGCGTACTCCTTCGAGCTCGGAACCACATATACCGACAGCCCGGACGCTTATCAGGACATCGCCATCGAGCGGCACTGGGTCGGGCCACTCCCTTTCCTCGAGCGTTAGAGGGGAAGTATAGACGACAGCTCTCATTACGCCGCTCCTCCTGTCTTGATCATGGTTGTCTGGCCACTGGTTTCTCTTCGCCACCTTGACCCTCGCGGCCACGGCTGCCTCCGAGAGAGAGGCAGTAGAGGTGCGCCTCAAGAGAGCAGGCCATGGTCTCGCCCGGCCCAAGCGAAAGCGTGGTTCCGGCCCGCTCTGCTCCCGCGAAATCAGGCGGGACGCTGCTAAATAGCTCCAGGCCGAGCATGTAAGCCCGGTTGTACCAGGGGTAGCCAGGCTGAGCTCCGAGACCACGCCACCACCACAGGTAGGGGAACACTTGAAGGTCCCAGCGGAGAGCGAAACACACGCCTAGCCGGTCGTTGCGCACCTCATACTCGCCTGTCTCCAAGTCCGTGAGGTAAAGCTCGTCCACCTGCCCCGGACCCTGGTGGGCCACAATACTCAGGTCGACTTTCTCACCATGCGCGTTGACATACCAGGGCCAAGGGGTTGCAGGGCCGCGCGCTGAGAAGGACCCCCCAGGCCCCGAAGTAGCCTGAACCGACCCAGAGCGGACATTAACCTTGCAACCCGGCTCCAAGAACGGTGGCCCAAGCACGGGGTGGTGGCCCCACATGAACCGGAGAGGCTCGCCACCCTCGTTGGTTGCCTGCTCGCAGATATCGAGCACCGGCCGCTCAGCACCTTCGAGTGTCATGGTACGTACGAGCCGGAAAGGGGAGCGCAAGCAGCGCACCGAGAAACTGACCGAGGCTCGCTCTGGCTCGTCGTGCTCGACGTGGACGTCCCAATCAAGCAAAGCCACTTCACCGTGCTCCCCCATAGCCGCCCCGTAATAGCGGGCGGGGAGCCCAAGCGTTGGGAAGAGCTCCTGCCAGCCTCCTCCATAGGAATCCATGAACGAGCCTTCTTCCCTTGACACGCTGGTTATCGTCCGACGAGGGTTCACGACACCGTTGGGTGCCCGCCACAACACGTTGACGTCCTTCGGCTTGCAGGTCAGCTCGATGATCTCTGCCCCCTTACCCGCGAGCACCACAACTCTAAGCACTGTGTTCTCCAGGATGACGGCCTCCATACCCTCGATCTGGCAACCGCTGACACGACACCCCCAGGTTCGTCTCGACCAGGCGGTCATGCCAAACACACCCCTTCATGCCACCATGGCCCGCGAGCGTGACAGGTGGTCAGCTGTACAGCGCTTTCGCCCTGCATGGTACCCACACTTCCTTTCCCCGCCTGTGCTGATGGCCTCATCAGATGTAGTCAAGTTGGTGGCACTCCCACGGTGACGCACGCAGCAGGCGGCTCGCCTCCAGTACCATCTCCCACGTCCCTTGTGCAACCGTGACGCGCTGCAACCTGACGTCCTCCTCGAGGTTGCGGCGGCACAAAAGCAGTTGGTCGAACTGGGCCCGCTTCATCTCGAGCCTGAGCACCGGCGCGCCCTCCTCCCCCAGCGCGAGCTCCCCTTCTGGTGTCCAGACCTCAAGACGCAAACTGGGCGCGGCCTCACCGCCCACATCCCTCCAGAGCTGTTCCGCCAGGATGCACCTACCCACCAAGACGTCGTCGCGACGCTCGCGCTCCCAGCGCCACCCTTCACCTCCGAAGGGGCGAAAGGGCGACCGGCAGCTCCAGACTGTTGCGCCGGTTTCCCGCTCCTGACAGAGGCGCCAAAGGGCCGAGACGACTGCTTTCTCGCCCTCCGAAGAATACCATGCCCATTCGAGTACCGAGATCTCTTGTGGCCTTACCCCTACTAGGCAGTACCCCGCCAACCGCCCTCTAGAAAGCGCCTTCAACAATAGCATTTCCTCTACTGGCAGCTCGACGAAGATGTGCGACGATAGTGCCCGCTGGTAATAGCCCGCTTCGTGGTGAACAAAGCCACCGTGGCCAGACCAAGCCGCCTCAAATGCAGCAAGCAGATCCTCCTCCAAGGAACCGATCTGATCCACATCCACCTTTTTGGCCTCGACCTCGGTCGCGCGAGTGCTACTCTCGCCGCCGGCGAGCCGAACTCTAGCCGGGTAGGCGAGGTCGGCGTGGCCCGTACCCCGATAGAAGCGGTAAGGCCGTCCGGCCACCTCGTCGCCGGTGTAGACCATCATGGCCTCGGCACGAGACCGGAGAAGTTGCGACGCCTCCCGCATCATGGCACTTCCTATGCCCTGGCCACGGCAGTCAGCTGCGACCCCGACCGAGTTCGCGAAAGCGGCTCGGACCACGAGGCCGGGGCGTAACTGAAACGCCCGCACCACGAAGGGAATGACACCTACTAGCCGTCCCCCTAGGCGGGCCACCACTGCGGTATCGTCCTGTCTCCAGTCCTCCGGGCCTATGGGCGGGAACACCTCGTTGCGCAATGCTAGGCATTCTTCCTCATCGGTCTCCGCGTACTCGCGCACCTCGAGCTCAGCGAAAGAACTCATGAGCCCGCCTCCTGGCGTGCCCAGCCCGGGGACCAGTGCGCGCCCGAGTGCGACAACTGGCCGCCGTCGACGACGAGTGACGTGCCCGTTATGAACGCGCTCTCCTCCGAAGCCAAAAACACTACGGCCGACGCCACGTCACCCGGCGTCCCTGTGCGGCCGAGCGGGATATTGTCCCTAACATAGGCCCTCACGAAGGCTGGGTCGTCTAATTGCTTTGACATCGGTGTTACGATGTAACCGGGACACACACAGTTCACTCGAACTCCCAAGGGTGCCAGTTCTACGGCCATGGTCTGGGACAAAAGAAGAAGCCCGGCCTTGGAAGCGTTATAGGCCGCGTAGCCCACCTCGGCCACGAGACCGTTGGTAGACGACATGTTGACAATGGCACCGCCCCCTGACTGGGCCATGCTGGCCCCAATCACCCGTGCGACCAAGAAGCAACCTCTCAGGTTAACCCGGAGGATCTCGTCCCACTCTGATGTCGTCTCCCTGAGCACCGGGGCGATAGCGGCCACACCAGCATTGTTGACGAGCACGTCAACCCGCCCGAGGAAGTCTCCTGCTGCAGCCGCCATCGACTCCACCTGGTCTTCATGGCCGACGTCGCACACGGCCGAACCAACCTCGCCCTCCCTTGACAACTGGGAGAGTGCCTCAGCGAGCCCTTGGCTGTCCCGATCGCACAAGAACACCCGGCTCCCCTCAGACAAAAAGCGTCTCGCCACCTCGAACCCGATCCCTCTGGCCGCCCCCGTCACGACCACTCCCTTGCCCACTAGTCCACGCATAACCTATCCAAAATCCCAGAACAACCTGCTAGCACTAATCATTCTGCCGACATATTGACAAGAGACGTGACCCTCTTTGCCGTCGAAAGGAAGTCGAGGCTCCTCAAGCTCTTCGAGCCGTTCAACCCGGCCTTCCAGGTGCTCCTCTACTCTCCATCGTGCCGTCTCGAGCGCAAGTAGCGCTGCCCCATAGCGGGTATCCATCACCTCCCAGCCAAAGGGACGGTAAAGCTCATGCCAACGGCGCATGTGCGCCTGCCGCAACTTGCGAAGGGAATCGTAAGTAGCGGGAAGCTGAACCTCTGCGATCTCCGCCAGTGCCACCTTGTCGCCCCGTGCGTACGCCTCCCTCAGACAAAGCCCGAGCTCGGCTTTCAGTGCTAAGGTCTCGCAGAGCTTTTTGTAAAGCCCGAACACCTCGCGGTACCTAGGGTTCCGCTCCTGGGCGCCAGCGAGTTCCTCCGCAATTTTCTTGTAATGAGCCGCGACCGGCAGGCCCCGAACGTTGGCGTCAAAGAGGCCCTTCATCGGATCCTGCCATAAAAGGTACTCCGATGGATTGCAGGAACCAGGGTTGTCCTTCTCGACCCCTGGCGCCTCGTCGATGTCCTTCAAGGCCAAGAAGTCGGCCATCTCGCCCTGGCAGCAGGTCTTGAAGCGCCGGGCCAGCTTTTCCTCGTCCGTCCCGTCGCCGTAGCAGGCTTCCGCATAGAGCTGAAGGCCCAACAGGCACGCCTCCAAGTCGCACTCGGTCCCGTCGTCGCCCCACAGCGTCGCCAAGACAGTTCCGACGCCCACGTCCTTGCACGCCGCCAGCGCGGCGCGCGTAGCTGCAAAGCTCATGCCATAGTTAGGCGCCCACCCGCGCCAGTTGGAGATGCCCCCCGCGAAAACGGGTGCTCGTCCCCCAGCCATCTCGACATGGCGCTCCAGCCATTCCCGATAAAACGCCTTGTCCCAGTTGTGGTACGACCAGTACACGAGGTCAACGCCGAGCGGGACTATCGCGCGAGCTTGCGCAGTCAGTTCCGACCCTGGCCGGTCGTAGGAATTTGTAGGAGATGTCGCCCGGAAGAACATGTCACTCCACATCATGGGCTCTAATCCATGACGGGCAACTATCTCTAGTACCCGCGGTAGGTGCTCCGCCATGAGTTCGATCTTTGGCCTATAGCCGTTCTTAGCTAAGTAATTGCCAAGGCCCAGGTTCCAGGCTTCGTCCATCCCAATGTGGATGCGCCGGGACCGCACGGGTCCGGACGCGGCAGCCACCATGCGCTCGATCAGGTCGTAGGTCTCGTTAGTCCCTACCAAGAGAGTGTGGGGGTCGTCCCGGACGGGCGCGAACGCGTCCCACTTCAAGACGTCGTACATGTGCCCAAGGGTCTGTATGCACGGCACCAGCTCCACACCGAACATGTCTGCGTAGTCGTCCAGTTCTTTGATGTCAGTGCTTGAGAGACGTCCACGCATGTACCCGAAGAACGGGAGGCCTGGTACCTCGTAGCTATCTTCGCAGTACAGCATCAACAGGTTCAACCCCATGGCAGCCATCTTGCGCAGGAGAACCTTCACACACGGCACCGTGGGCACGGCGTCGCCCTGGGAAATGTCTACCATGGGTCCTATGCTGCGAAAGGCCACAGGCTCGCTCACCATGAAGTCCTGTTCGCTGCCGGCCTCGGCTAAGAGGCTAAGCCCACGGAAGAACGCTGCCTTCCCCCGGTGGCTTATGGTCGCCTCGTTGTCCCGCAGTTCCACCCTGAGCTCAGGTCGGTCCCACGGAGCCGAGTACAACCTGGTACCACCCCGGCCGACCGACATCCCGAGATCCCCTGCCAAGAGGCGAAACCCCGCCTCCAGCTCTCCAGGCCCCTCAAATGTCACTAACAACCGAAACTCCTTTCTGCCCGCCTAGACGCACCAGGCAAGGGCTGTAAGCACGAACACTTTCACCAGCGCCACGACATCGTCGAGTTCGACGTACTCGTTTGCAGCGTGGGCATTACCCCCTCTTGGTCCCAGTGTCACCGCTGGTATGCCGGCGTAGAGGTTGAACACGTACGTGTCAGCTGCGAGAGGCACACCACCGCTCTTGAACTCCAGGCCACATGAACTGAAGGCTCCAGCCAGGGCACTCAGAAAACCGTCCGGAAGCTCTGCCCTGCTCCCGGGGAGATAGCGAATCGTAGGCCGGCACTCCGGCAGGACACCATCGCTGAAGGCGCGGTGCCCCTTCAACCGCTCGTAAACTCCACCAACGAACGACGAGCGGTGTTCGGTTTCGCTGACCCCCGGCTCTTCCTCGGCCCAGACCAAAAGGCTGCACTCGGCGGGTGCACCTGTCACTTCCCCGTAGGAACATCCCCCACCAGCCACCTGCATTATGTAAGCAGGAAGCTGCGCGCACTGCTCAAACCCGGCGCCCGGGGTACGCCTTTGGTTGCGCTCGTTATTCCACTCCGTGATCGCCTCTATGGTTGCTGCCAGCTTCACTACAGCGCTGCTCTGTCGTTCCTCCCCGAACGCTAACCCGCGATCCTCACCTCGGACGGTTACCCGCCACTCCCCGCCACCCCGGTGCGCTGTCCCCACAACCATGCCAGTAGGCTCACAGTTGATCGCCACATCCGCGCTGTGGCCCCGAAGGCGAGAGGCAAGCACTCCGTGCGAACCACCAAACTCCTCGTCCACGACGCTCTCGACAATGACGTCACCCCGCGGCCGAAGCCCAAGCTCCACAAGACACCTGGCGGCGTACAGACCTGCCGCAATACCCCACTTCGTGTCCCAGCTGCCTCGCCCGAAAAGGCGTCCGCCCGCTTCCCGCCCGCTGAACGGCCCCTCAGCACCCCATTCCTTTTTGCTGGCTCCGACGGTGTCCACGTGGCACGAAATCAGCAGCGAGCGCCCACCCCCCGTGCCCGAAAGCCTGCCGACTACATCGGGCCGGCCGGAGAGTGGCCTCTCCATGCCATCCCACCTCGTCATAGTCAGAGGGTGCGCGAGAAGCTCCGGCACCTGATCCAACTCGAACACGTCCACCTCAAGCCCTGCGCGCCGGAACGCCCTCTCCACGACCCGCTGGCACTCACCTTCCGAGGCCACCGGAGGCCTAACGTCCGACCGCGTCTGCACAAGCTCGCTCAAAAATGCCACGAGTTCCGCCCGGTGCTCAGTCGTCCAATCAGCAACAGCCTCGACGACATCCCTCCCCATGTCCGCTGGCATCATGCCTTCAGTCCGCCCTGGCTGAGTCCAGCAATAAAGTACCGCATCGTAAAGAAAAATACCAACAATAACGGGACCGATGCAATAGTATAACCCGCCATCAGCGGACCCCACTGCGTCGTATGGAGGCCCTGGAAAGACACGAGTCCCACGACCAACGTCTTCAGCGAGTTGCTAGTTATCACCAAAAAGGGCCACACATAATCGTTCCACGCACTGATCATCTGCAAGATACCTACCACCACCATCACCGGTCGTACGAGCGGAACCGCAACGTGCCAAAACGCACGCAGCTCCGAGGCACCATCCACTCTCGCAGCCTCGAAGTACTCCGGCGAAAGGCCATCGAAAAATGCTCGCATGACAAAGATTCCCAGGACCTGACCCACCGCTATGTAAGGCAAGATTAGCGCCCAACGCGTGTCCATGAGCGACATGCTTCTTATCAGGACGAACAACGGAACGATGGTAAGAGCCGACGGCACCATTAAAAGAGCTATGACAGCGTAATAAAGCGCCTGCCTACCCGGGAAGTCAATCCTCGAAAACGCGTAAGCTGCGAGGCACGACACCGCGACAACACCCAGTGTTGACAACCCCGTAACGATCACGCTGTTCAGCATGTACGGTGCTATAGATGACCACGCCTGCGAGTAGTTACCCATATGAAACGGCCATGTCGGTGCCCAAAAATTGGCATAAAACTGGCTGTTCGACTTGAAGGAAGTCTGGAGCATAAAAAACAACGGGTAATAGGTCAGCACAACGAGCACAGTGAGGACGCAGGTCTTGCCGAAAGATCTATGCCTTCTAAACCAACTCCTAGTCATTATCGCTCCCTCCTGCTGTAGTCGACACTCGGCCGCATATAGCGCAGATTCAAGAACGTAATCACTGCCATGATAACGAACATCACTACACCGATAGCCGAAGCATAACCCATATTCTGGTTGTCAAACGCGTTCTGATAGAGGTACATTCCCGGGACCATCGTGGAGTTCACGGGTCCCCCTTGCGTCAAGATCAGTACAGCCGTGTAGTCCTGAATGGTCCAGATCATATTAAGCACAAGCACTAGGCGCAGTTGACCCTTTAGAAGCGGCAGCTCGATCCTTCGGAACGTTGCCCAGGGGCCACACGCATCCACCCTCGCCGCGTCCGTCAATTCGGCGGGGATAGCCTGTATCCCCGCTATGAATATGAGCAGCGCAAAACCCTGCACCCAGGGGAACCCGATGCCCATGATCGCGTAAAGCGCCTCTGAAGGAGAGCCCAGCCACAGTTGCTGCGGGAGATGCACCAGCCCCAGCAGCCGGTTGATCGGCCCAAAGTTCGGGTCGTACAGGAACTGCCAGAGCAAGTAGATCACCACTGACGGCAGCACTAGAGGAACCACGAACAACACGCGCCACACGTACTGGGCACGCTGACTTCTGAGGGACGTGATGAGTTTCGCAACCGGCAACGGAACAAGCACGGACACCAACATCGCGAATGCCGCCAGCTTCAAGACATTTACCACGGCCGTGCGCATGACAGGGTCGGACGCCAGCGCCACGAAGTTGTGCAGCCCCACAAATGTGCCATTCCCGATGCCTGTCCAGTTGAAGAGGCTGTGCCACACAGCCGAAACAGCTGGAAAGTACATAAACGTCGCAGCGAAGGCCATCGTCGGCAAGATGAACAGGTAACCCACCAGAGCTTTACGCCCGCGGGCGGGCTGCCGTCGCGACCCCACCGGCGAGGCACTCTCTCGTCCCGCGAGTACGGTTCGACTTGATGCTTTCGTTGCCCGCGGCGCTATCGCTGTCACGCACTCCTCATCTTGAGCCTACGCTATCCCGGTAACGTTCAGATGTCCAGACTTAAAGACCGAATTCCGTTGTTGCCTGGGCCGCGGCCTGGTCCATCACCGCTTGCATTTGCGTCATGGCCGAACTCAGGCTCAGTTGCCCCAGAACGTACGCTTCTAAAAGCTTGGCTCGATTGATAAAAAAGCTCTGCGGAAGGGCAAGTTCGGCCACCGAAAGCCGCGACACGCTATTGGCAGCCCTCACGAAGGCGCTAAGGTCTGGCGAGTTACCGCCCGAACGGTCCAAGTCAAGTACGCCATTGGCGGTGGCATAGCGCTGGGTCTGCTCAGGAGCTGACATCCAATAGATAAAATCCACGGCGAGAGCCAGCTTGCCCTTCTTCTTCGTCTCGGTAGGGATGACGAAGGGGAAACCAGCGGTAGCACCGTAGGCTCCTTTGCGCTGTGGGGCATTCGTAGCAAAGCGGGTCGTAGCTTTAGTGAGGTTGGGCACCACGAACGCACCCCAATCAACCTTAGTTATCTGTGGCGCATTGAAACTGCCCTCGAACCAGGTCGCTACCTTGCCGGTTTCAAACGCCGCGAGGCCAAGGGCCGAGTCGTTCGCCGCTGCAGCGCCCCTCTGCATGTAGGGTGCTAGACTCTTGAAGATCTTCCAGCATTCCTGGTAATCCGCGTTTTTTGCGCTGTAGACGCCGTCTTTGATACCTCTCACCAGTTCCGATACCGACACTGCACCACTCGGGTCGCTTGGGTTTAGTCGATCGATGGTCCTACTCATCACGGTGTCTTCAAGGATCATAAGAAGCCCTGGCGTCTGGTCGCCGTACTGCAGTTCGCCTAGGCAACAAAAGAACGGGATGTAGCCTCCGCCCGCCCGCTTGACACGCTCAAGAAGAGCGATCAATGCTGCCCAGGTAGTTGGGGGCTTCAGCTTTAGCTTTTGGAAAATCGCCTTGTTGTAGAAAAAGCCCACGTCAAAACCTGTCGTCGTGAGCGAGTACATCTGTCCACGCCTGAACACAAGGGTAGGTAGTACCCCAGGTAGGACTATGTCAGTCCAGCGCTTGTTCCCCGCCACGTAAGGGTCAGGCGCATTAGCATAGGGCGTTAGGTCGAGCCACCAGTTGTCTTTCACGTTCTGCCAGGGCACCATGTTCGTGGCCACGACGAAAAGATCGGGAGGTGCACCGCCCTCCATTAGAGTGTTGACGTACTGGTCAATCGTGGCAGGTGGTGCCGACACAATATTTACGTGGACGCCCGGATGCAGCTTCTCGTACTCCGCGATTAATTGCTTGCCCGTCGGGTTCGAGAAGGACTGGTGGTCAAAAAAGCTCAATGTGCCCGACAGGCTCTTGGTGCCCGCGGCGGACGCAGTGGGGACGCCAAGGGCCTCGCCCGCTCCCAAGCCAGCGACGGCCAGCCCAGCCCCAAGGGCTAAGGTGCCGCCCAAGAACTGGCGTCGGTTGATAGTATTTGTAGGCGAGCCGCCTAGCTGGGACAATTTCTTAGGTGCCATAATTCTCCCTTCTTGGTCAAGTTCTTCCCATCACTAGCTAAAACGCATTTAGCGCAGTCTCAGGCAATTGGCCTGCGGAGCTCATCCTCAACTCAATAAAGTCAAGTTCCACAGCCTGTACGCCTCGGGTCACTACGCCTCATAGCCGCCCTTCCCGGGTTTAACTGCAGGGCGATCGATTCGCCCACATTGACGAGGACGGGACCTGCATCATGTGCAGCAGCAAGAGTGAACAGGTGCGACGGCCCACTGATAGACAGCCCGAACCTCGACTCCCTTCGGCCTTGTAAAGCGATGCCCACGCAACGCAGGCCCACCTCGCTCTCCTCGTCGTCAATGGCGTAGCCACGGTCGCGGATAGTACGCAGTTCCCGGAGCATGCCCCGGTCACTTAGGATCGTCTTTGGCGTACAGGCGGTAGAACCCTCCTCGCGCAGCAGGGCCAAGGCCTCGTCATCAGGGTAGCTGGCAAGGATTGCCTTGCCTAGTGCCGTCGACCGGAGGCGGTCCTGGTCACCAACCTGCGCGCCCTGCCTGATGCTCCGCAACCCCTCCAGGGCTTCAACAATCACCAACCGGTGCTGGCGGAAGGCCGCAAGGTTCACCGTCTCCTGGTAGCGGTCACGCAGCTCTCGCATGAAGGGGAGGGCGATAGTCCGGACATCGGGAGTGCCGACGGACCGCTCCGCCAGCCTGAACAATTCTATGCCCAACCTATAATGACCCAGGTTTCCGTTGCCTTGCTGCTCGGCCAGCCCGAGCCGGGTGAGCGTCGCCATGTAGCGGAGAGTGCTCGGCTCGGGCATGCCCGCCTGTTGGGCGAGCTCACTTAGAGTCTTGGGCCTTCCGTTACCCTCAGCCAAGGCCTCGAGCAACTTGGCCGTCCTCTCGACCGCCCTGACAGAATACTGGCGCACCCCTTCAGTCCTAGCCAAACTTGCGCACACGCGCTGGCGGCCCTCCCCGTGACATTCGAACGGACTCCAAAGTCGCGGCGACCCCTCTTCCCTACTTACCGACCACTCGCAACGCTCAACTCGTCTTTCAATCTCAACTCGTCTTTCAATCGCAAGCTACACCTGGCCAAGAGGCTCGTCAAGGCGAACATGGAAGGTCAGTTTCATTTTTGCATCGTCGGGAGTGCTGAGGCCTCGTCGGTCCATCAATCAGAGGGCATTAACCGGCCCATCACAAGCGACAGTGTGGTTGAGGCCTGAAGCCGCCGGTTTCGAGCAGGCACCGGGGGAGGTAATTGGTGAGGTCGCCGAAGCGAGTGCGGAACCGCGTAGGTGCCCGAGGCGGCCATTTATGGCCTCAGTGGGGCCTTAGAAGCGCCGGGGCGGTCGAAGTAGGTGAGGATGTCGGCCGCCCATTTCTTGGGGGTCCCCCCGAGGCTCGCCAGCCCCGTGAGGGCATCGGGGCACCTGCACTGAGCGAGCCGATGACCTGGCTCATGGTCGCTGGCCATCACGTCGGCCGAGGTGGCGGTAGGCGGCGACATCCGCTGGTAGGCCCGCCCAGATGGCTTCGACTTCTCCGTGGGCGTCGTCGGAGGAAAGTTCGTGCAGGCGGGATTGTTGGCGGCTGGTGAGCAGGTCTGCGCCGGTGTGCAAGGTGCTCCGGGACGCATAAAGGGGGTAGTCCTTGCGCCTCGGTGCCCGTGGAGGGCTTATTGGGCGCGTTGGTGGCAGTGGTCCAGGACGTCGCCGGCGAGGCACACGACATGGAAAGGACCCATCACTGTGGTGGCATCAGGGTAGCTGTTCGACCGCGGCAGTCTTGAAGCCGGTGAAGCCATCCATGGCCACCACTTCGACCTGGTCGCGCCACGCGTGGGACGAGCGGCCAGCCAAGAGGAGAAGGCGGCTTGGAGCGCCCCCCGACCATGTCGAGCAGCCGGGCGGGGCCGGTGCCCTCGCGCACCGGGGTGAGGTCGATGACTACCGTCACGTACTTGTCGCCGGCCCGGGTACGGCGCGACAGGGGTTCATGAACGCCAATCGCCTGCAGCTCGTCGAAACGGCCCGGGTCGGATCAACAGGCGCCGCCCCTCCTCCAGCAGGGCTTCGTTAGCGGTGGCCCAAGCCACGCCCAACGCCTCGGCGAGCCTGGCGACACTCAGGTGCCCGACTACCAGCACCTCTAACGCCCGTGCCAGAGCCCGGCGAGAGAGCTTTGCTCCATGGTCCAGCCGCTAGGCAATATCGTGGCGCCACGCGTGCCTACCGCCAGTGCAGCGGTAGCGGCGCAAGGTCCCGACCAGTGTCGTGGGTCGCCACCAGAACAGGTCGTGCGCCAGGCACCTGGCGAGGCTGTCACGCACCTCGCTCGCCTGAAGCTCCACAGCTCCTGTACCACCGATGACCAGTGGTGGCCCTGCAAGCTAGCAAAGCCTTGTCAGGCTCGAGGCGCTGGCCGGTGACTGCCAGCGCGAGCTCGTCGAGGCGGCAAAAAAGGGTCAGGACGGGCGGGACGAAGCCGTCCCCAGCAGTAGAGTCGAGCACATCGGACCCTCTCGATGAGCGGTATGACAACTCCTGTCATCGGAGGACCAAGCCAGTGCCGTCTTCAGGTGGTCGACTATGCAGTACAGGTCGAGCCTGGCCGGCGTCTGGGCGAGGAGGTCGCCCAAGAACTCGACGAAGATCTCCAAGCGGGTCGAGTCGGTAACCCATGCGGCGACCCCGCCGTGGCTCCGCCACGGGGAAGTCGAACTGTGCATACAGGTCGCAGAATGTCCGCACCCAGCCCGCTATCATGCAGGCCGCGCCGGTCGACGCGGGGGAAATACCTCCTACCAGGATCCGGTCGCCGCGCCTAGCCTTGCTCTCTTCCGCAAGCCCCCGCGCTCGCTCGACGGGATCTAAGCAGCCGCCTTTGCATAGAGCCCGGTGCGGTACATCAGGTCAGTGAACGCGTCGCGCAGTGATTTGGGCACCTCCACGCCGGCTGGCTTGGCGCTGACCAGACGGCCCGCCGACGGGAGCGCCAGATCCGGCTTGCCCGCCTTAGCACACGCGACCATCACGGCAACGGCCTTGCTCCAAGTACCAGCCTCGCCGCTGAGGGCGATGGCCGTCACGGCTTCCAGCAATGCGTAGATGCGGTCTGGGCGTGACTTCCAGTCCACGATGCCGGGGTGTTCGAGCACCTGCGCAGGGTCGTACAGGTCGGTCGCTGCCAGCCAGGCCATGTACTCAGTAGCCGCTCCGTCACCCACACAGCCTTTGAGCACGACGAGAGCAGCGTCTTCGTCGTCAGGTGGTAGCTGTGCGAGCACCGACACTGCGTTGGCCCAGCTCCTGAGGCTCGGCCAACCGCGCCCTGCGGTCACAGGGTCGGATGGTTCACCTCCGTCGAGGAGGTTGCGCCTGCTGCGAAGGAACGTCGCTACCGCAGCACCGACCCGTTCCCGGTTGCCCGGACGGGGGGTGCCGATCAGGCTCTCCAAGCTGGGAGCGGCAATGGCACCGAACCCTTGCACTATGCCGTGGAGCCAGCTGTCCACCGGGGCGTTCCAGTCAAGGTGCATGAGCCTGTTCGCGACCGGCCCAGGGAGATGGTCGGCGCCGTTGGACATGGTGGGAGGGTTGGCCGCCGCAACGATTGCGACGCTGTCCGGTAGGGGCAGCTCCCCGACCTCGCGCTCTTGGAGGATCCGGAGCATTGCCCGCATCACCGACGGCGGGCAGATTGACAGCTCGTCCAAGAACAATAGCCCAGCATTGGCTTCAGCAAGTCTTTTGGCCCAAGCCGGCGGGGCGTACTTGACCTCGCCACCAACTTCCACCGGCAACCCAAGGAAGTCGCTGGCCTCACGCACGGAGCCAACTACAGTTTCGACGTGGTACCCGTTCTTAGTACCCAATGCCTCAATGAGAGCCGTCTTGGCCTGGCCAGGTTGGCCCCACAAGATAACAGGGACGTTGGCCCGTACCGCAGCCGCCAAGGCCCGGAAAGTTGGTGTGTCGTAGGCACTGTTGGTCATGCCAAGTAAGACTGAGCAAGCTCGCCCATGTGCAAGGTGCTCCAGCGGGCCAGGCACCGCCGGCAGGTGGCGACTTCCGGGACGCGTTCGGGCGCATAGCGGATCGGAAATCCGACATCGATATGCGCGCGGCCGCAGAGGCTGTCCCAGTCGAGCCCGTTGCTGTTGCGTATTAGTACGTGTACCGGCCGGTCGGGCCTGCCGCGATAGGTCTCGGCCAGCGGCCACCAATGTTTGCGTGCCATGTCAGCAGGTTCCTTGCCGCATGTACTCGATGTGCGCCGCCGGCGTCAGGCAAGTTGGCGACTCGGTTTCCAGCCGGACGACGTCGAAGCCGGGACCGGCCCAGGCTCTCTGGTGCCAACGCGCTCTCGCCTCGGAGTCGAACGGGCCTATGAAGTCGGCGCTCGGCTCCGGGAACGCGTACGAGATCCGCAAGTACCACATCACGCCTCCAGCGCCACCCGGCGCCACTCGAAATCGTCACCTTGCTCCCATGCCTGCAGGACGTCGACTCGCTCGACAGACATTGTCTCGCCTGCACAGCGCCTGTCGTGGCGAGGCGGGTCGCCCCAGGCCTCGACGAGGCTCACCACGCTGGACAGGTCGTGGCGCACCAAAGTCGCGTTAGGCCCGATTACCAGCTTCGGCCGGCCCAGGCCAACAGGCATGACCTTGCGACAGGAAGCGCACGTGACCTCGGCCAATACCGCATAGCTGTCGTAGACACCGAGCAGGTCCGGGTGAAAAGCGGCGTAACGGGGCACACCGTTCTCGTCGAACCACAGCGGTTCGCCGGCACCAGCCCGCTCCGCCAGGCTGAGTATGTCTTCGTATTTAGGGTACATATCTGTTAGGACTGAGAACCAGGGCCCCATGTGCCAGCACGGCCTGCGAGAGCGTCGAGCGCCTCGAACACGGTTGCGACTGGTGCACCTGTCTGTTCGACAAGCTCTGGCACGTCGGAGTCGGACACGCTTTGGCCGGCCTGCAACCTCGCCAGCACCGCAGCCATAACATCGTTCTTGGCCGCCAAGGCCGACGTCTCGGCCTCGACGCCTGCGATCTCTTTCTTGGCCGCCTCTGCCCGCTCCGCCAAGACCGCCAGCCGGCGCCTGGCCGCCAAGCGCTCGGCCCTCGACCAGAAGACTTGCTCCAGAACGAGCCTCGTGCACCAAAGCAGCGTGCAGGCGGCGAGGGCCCCGAGCACGATCGCGGTGATCATGCCGCTGCTCGCGCTCTTGGCACGAAGTACCTGCGCGGCACGACTTCGCGGCGCCCGGGCCGCCAGCCCCAGACGTACCAACCAGACCTGCAGACAAGCTCGACCGAAGATATTTCTATGTATATGGTTGCACCAGACCGGGTTTCAGCCCAGCAGCGTTTGCCAGGTTTCGGCGCTGGCGCAAAGTCTTGGAAACTACGAAGCCGCATAACCGAAGAAGTGCCACCGGCCGTCGTCGTCTTGCATCGCAATAGCCGATCCCCATTTGTCTTCGTAGGCATCCCAAATGTCTGCTGGCAAAAGCTCGGCTAGTTTCGAGGTTCGTTGCTCTTCGAGGGCGGCTATGACCTCTTCGACCGAATAGCCAGCCGGCTTGGCAAAAACCTCGAAGCCGTCCTTCTCCGCAATGGTGCCTGTATAGCCGCTATGGCCGTACTGGAACTGGGCCTTTGCGACTTCTGCCGCGAAGGCTTGACCGACGTCAGCAACTTCGCTTATAACGTGGAACTGAGCCGCACTCACCGGGGTTTGGCGTGGTTACCGCTGTCACCGGATTTCCAGGACATTCCTAGACACCCGGTCGCTTTCGGTGTTCGCAGCGCCCATCCCACAAGGTGCTCCGTCCGACCTCGTGGGCAACGTTCTCTCGAGCAGGAGAGCGCCATCGTGCATGGCTCCCAGCTTTCGCTCGGGCATGGCCGTGCTGGTTGCTCGAGGGGTAAAGCAGCGCAGGTGCCTACCGGCGAACCGGTCCCAAGCCCCACGCTGCCCACTGCTAGCTCGACCACTAGGGGCACAGACGACGGGAGCATGAAGACAGTGCTCACGCCGCCACTTCCCCTGCGAGCATGGCTGTACCGGCAACGTCGTAGTGACCGCTGTCCCTCTTTGGGTTAGCCCGTACAGCTGCCCCACATCGCTGTGGGGTCTTGGAGCGTCCAGCAGCCTTCCAAGCCTTCACCTCGTCCTTGGAGGGGTACACGAAGGCCCTCTCCCACTTGAGGTGGAGGTTCAGAGCTGCCACGATATCGGCGTCGCCAGCCCACCCGCAGTGCCAGCACTGGAACCTGGCCTTGTTGGCCGGGTTCGTCGTCGAGGCAGAGAACCTCTCGCCAAGACGATGGCAGCGCGGGCATGAGTTGCTGGTCCATGCCGGGTTCCGCTCCACGGTGAGGATGCCGCAGGCTAGAGCGGCATCTCCTGTGTAGGAACGGATCTTTCCTCTCAGCCAGTAGCTACGTCTTCTGTTGGCCCTGGCAGAGCGGGTAAGGCGCGCCCCACGCTCTGGGCGGTAGGGGCGCAAGTGCTCGAAGACTATGACAGTAACGCCGTAAGCTGTTGCCAGTTTGGTGAGCCACGCCGCTACCTGGCGGGCGGCTGTCTCGCCCTGGTTGGAGATGTGCTCCCACAGCGCGATGTTCTGGCGCTCCCCGCGAGGGCGCCGTCCAGACAGGCGGGCTTTGCGTACAGCAGTGCCAACGGCTTTTTCCCGTCTGGCGACAATCGGCGCATAGGAGAGCTTGCGGGCAGCGAGCACCTTGTGGCCGCGTTTCACAACGGCTGTCACGTTGTGGGTGTTGGTGTCAACGGCCATGACGGTCTTGTGCAGCCCAGCCAGGCGCCCAGGTTCGGCCCTGACGACCTCCACGGCCTGCTTGAAGGCGACGTTCAAGCTGACCCGGCCTTGGCGGTTGACGACCAGTGTGGGCGAGAGGGCTTCTACGGCACCGACCGCGAGGCGCACCTCCGCCTTCTCTGCTTCGTTGAAGACAGGCCTAGTACCTTTTACGCGCCTCTCCAGCTTGCAGGCCCGGACGGCTCGCTCGCGTGCCTCCTTACGCCTGGTCCTCTCGGCCTCCGAGAGCTCCAAGAGCGAGAGGGTGCCCGGCCTCCCGGTCACAGGGATGTTGTACCAGTCCCAGGTGCCGCTGCTTGGGTTGAGGAGGTGTAGGCGCACGTGCCCGTCCCTGTAGAACGCGACAGACAGCTTTGACATCTGCGCGTAGAGGACTGGGTGGTTGGCTGGTACCCCGAGCTTTGGGCGCGTTCCTTTTTGGCCGGCCTTGTCCCATGCCTTGACCTGCCGGTCATAGGCGACCAGGTGGCCGTAGGCGGCATTGATAGCCGCCCGTCGCAGGTCCCTCGGCACTGGCCCGAACCGGGCTGTGAAGTCCCAGCCTTGCATCGCTTGACGGGCTTGGCGCAGGCCTCCCTTAAGTTTGCGTGCTGGTACTGATAGGACAAGCTCCTCGCAAGCAGACAAGGCTGCCTTGGCGTCCCCGGCTTCAACGAGCAGGTAGTGGCTATTGAAGAAGTCGACGAAGAACTCGAGCATCCTGCCGTAGATATCGTGGGTCGCCTTTATGGCCGCCAGCTTCCCGGCGTTCAGGTCCTTGCTCACGGCGAGCTTCCGGGTACGCTCGAACGTCACCCTGACCGGGGCAGTAGGGTCCTTTGCTCTGGTCATGCTGCTGCCTCATGCGGTTCCTCGCTGAGGACAGCCTTTACCTTCCGGCGCACAGCCGAGGCCCGTTTACCGTAGATGCGGGCAGCAAAGACCATCACAATGGCCAGCAAGTCGTCCTCCTTGTGCAAGTCGTTTGTCTTGCTGGACAAGACTGAGCAACTTCGCCCATGTGCACATTGCTACATAGTCCCTGGCGGTGGCAGACGAACCTCGTTCCAGCGCGCTCGCCGTCGGCCAGGAGCTCGCCCAAAGCATCGCCGTAGGCGCCTCGCGAGGTGGCGTCCCCGGGGCCGTGCTCAGTGCCGCCGGGACGCTGCTCAAGAAGAAAAACCGGAAGTGGCTTTACGTCGTCCTCACCATTCTCTTGCTCCCGACGCTGCTGGAGATGCTGCTCGTCTACGGTATCTTCAGCAGCTCCAACAGCTTCTCGTCCGTCGTCGAAGGGCAAGCCCAGGAGGCGGTGTCGGTGTCCGGGGTCTCGGCGGCAAACTACGACGCCTACGAAAACGCTGCCAACTCGTACGACGTCCCCTGGGAAGTGCTGGCCGCAATCGCCTACTACGAGTCCGGTCCCGGCTACGGTGCTGGTGAAGCCATCGGGTCATGCCCTCCAGGCCAGACGCCTTGGACCGAGGCATACTGCCCTTCTGTAGGTGCCCCAAGCCTTGGCGCCAGCACTGCAGCCGGTGCGCCGGCGCAGGCTTGCCTGCCTGGGTCTGCCACCCCTTTCTCTTGGTCGAAGCCTGGCAAGTTTTCTTGGACCGTCCCGTCTGGGGCGAGCGCGCTCAGGGTCGTCCTCGTGGGAGGCGCGGGCGGCGGTCCTCGCGGCGGCCCAGGTGGCTCGGTCCAGGCTTGCCTGCACGTGCCGCCCGGGCAGAAGCTGACGCTCTATGTAGGCGCAGCCGGCCAGACAGGGTCTGGTGGCCCGGGCTACTCAGCCGGCGGAGCCGGCCATTTCGGCGGCGGCGGGTCGTCAGCGGTCGTCTCCGACGGCGGCTTGCTTGCCGAAGCCGGTGGCGGCGGTGGCTCGAGCCCCACTAGCGCAGGCGGCGCAGGCGGGAGCCCGGCCGGCACCAGCGGCTCACCAGGCAATGCCGTCCTGGGCGCCAGGGCTGGCGGCGGTGGCGGCGCCACCCAGGCCAGCCCAGGGTGCAGCTCGGGGCCAGTCGAGGCGAAGCACGGGCCGTACGTGAAGGGGGGCTGCGGGCAAGGAGGCACAGGAGGGCCAGGGTCTTCTTACGACAGCCGTCAGTTCGGTGGCGGTGGCGGTGGCGGCTACAAAGGTGGCGGTGGTGGCAGCACAGAAGTCGTGGAGGACAGGGGCTCCGTCGTCGGCGAGTCGTCCTCTGGTGGCGGCGGTGGGTCTTCATGGGTTGCTGCTGGAGTTACCGATGTCACTTACTCAACGCAGGCCGGCTCGGGCAACGGGGAGATCGAGATCTCCTACTCGTCCGGCAGTGGGCCATTCGGCCTTACTCCGGCAGCAGGGCTCAGTTCAGCCCAGGAGGGCGACCTGGCCACGGTCTCTATCTATTTGGCCAGGCGCCTCAGCGACGCCCTTGCACAGCAGCCTCAGTTGGGCAGGGACGACAACGTCGGGTTCCTCGCCGACGAGTCAGCATCTTCCGACGGCTTCACTGTCGACCCCTCAAGCTGGGGCCAGGTCCAGACAAAAGACGCCTTCGTCAATGCGCTGGCGCAGCTTCCGATCTCGGGCAACTCCAGGGCCCTCGACACGAACATCTACGAGCTGGCGACAGATTGGGGGCTCGGGCAGTCGCCCCCTGGCAGCGCAGCCTTGTCCACGAACCTCGTCTGCGGCTCGTGGTCAGGTGGCTCGATGCTGGTGGCTGGCCCTCTCGGAGCAGGTGTCGAGCTCTCCCAGCAGCAGATGGACAACGCCGTCGTCATAGCACAGGTGGGACGCCAGATGGGCCTCCCAGACGTCGCCCTGCAGATAGCCATAGGGACTGCGCTCACGGAGAGCTCCCTTTGGGACCTGCCGAACGGCTCAGTGCCAGGTTCCGAGAGCGACCCATACGTGCAATGGGGCAGCTACACGCCCTCCAACCCGCCCGACAACGGGACTTCTGTCGGCCTGTTCCAGCAACAGGTGGGGATTTGGGACAACGGTACGGCGACAGTGACCGAGGCAATGGACCCGACGTGGTCGGCTCAGTCCTTCTACAGCGTCTTGGAGAGCGTGCCGGGCTGGCAGTCGGCCACTTCTCCGTCCGAGATGGGAGCCGTGGCGCAGGCTGTCCAGCGTTCCGCCGACCCGGGCCGCTACCAGGGCTGGATGCCTGCTGCAGCCACCATCCTCGGCGCCGTCTTGAACATCCCCTGCCAGGGGACATTGAGCGCGACCGGCAAGGCAGCCCAGGTGATAGCGGCAGCGGAGCGCTTCGTCGGCAACACGCCCTACGTATGGGGCGGCGGCGGCCCGAGCGGGCCGTCGGGCTCGGCTATCGGGCCGGCCGGCTACGTCGGCAAGCCAGGCTTCGACTGCTCAGGCTTGGTGCAGTACGCGCTTGCGCAGGTGGGCATCATGGTCCCCCACTACTCCGGCGACGGTGGCCAGTTCTCCGTCGTGCAGGCGGCCGGCGGTTTCACCACCGACATCTCACAGCTCCAGCCAGGGGACCTCGTGTTCTTCGTCGGGGTCGGCGACGGTGGGTCTGTCACCAACCCTGGCCACGTCGGCATCTACATCGGCAACGACGAGATGGTCGACGCACCCTACACCGGGGCGTTGGTGAGCATCGACCCTATCACTGCCTCGACGGCAGGTGGGTTCGTAGGAGGAGGACCGGCCTGGTGAGCACATGGGCAGCCTCGCTCGGTCTGGTCAGGCATGCGCATTAGACAGGCATTGCTCCTGGTGGTCGTGGCAAGCGCCTTGGCCTCGGTCTTGGCAGCCTGTGGCGGCCACCGCAGCTTCAACTCAGGTGTGCCGCCAGCGCCGACGATCTCGACGCCCACTACGGCGCGCCCACCCGGCCCGACTACCACTGTGCCCCGGCCCACAGGGACGTCTGCGACGGTGCCCGCATCAGCAGGGCATTCCACGACGACGGTGCCCACCACCACGAAGACACCGCCCCCGACTACGACCACGACGCTCGACGAGGTCACCATGCAGCTCCCCCCGCCCGCTCAGCCCGGCAGCCCGGCCTGGGTGGCAGCCAAGTTCGTCCAGGCCTACTACGGCACCAGTTACACCTGGCCAGACCTCGGCTACTGGGTCGAATTAGCCAAGCCTTACATGGTCCCTTCCATGTACCGGCACTTCCACTACTTGGCCACGCACGCCACCGACACCGGCGACAAGGTCTATTTCGACCACATCCGCGCCGAGGACACCACCTACCTGGTCCAGGTGCAAGAGACGGCGGTCGAGCGCGACGCCCCGAACACAGCCGACAAGCGCTACGTCCTGGTCACCTACCAACTTCAGGCGCTCGGGTTGAACGAACCACAAGGCGGTGCCCCCTATGGGCCGGTCCAGGTGCTGCAGTGCACTGTCGTGCGCTCGGGGCCAGCTGCCCCCTGGCAGGTGTCCGAGTTCCAGGAACCCGACGCCAACTGAACCGCAGTGTGCGCGCCATAAGCGGCTACCGCCGCTCCATAACCTTGTCGATGCCAAACAGCTCGCCTGGTGCCTGGTCTTTCGTCGTTGTCGGCGACCCCGCTCCACAGGGATCGAAAACAGCGAAGGGCTATCGCGGCGGCCGCATAGTCCTGGTCGAATCGTCCAAACGCGTCAAGCCTTGGCGGGACTCAGTGGTGGCGGCGGCCATCGGGGCAGGGCCTTGCCTCGATGGGCCGTTGGTGGTTGGAATGGTGTTCGCCTTGCGCCGGCCGGCCTCTGCCCGGAAGCGTGACGTGGCCCCCTGCCGGTACCCGGACCTGTCGAAGTTGGCCCGCAGCGTCGAGGACGCTATCACTACGGCGGGGTTGTGGGCTGACGACGCCCGTGTTGCCATCTACACGCCGTTGGTCAAAGCCTTCGCCGGTTTGCCTGTGCCGGGGTTGCCCGGCATCGTCGTCCCTGTCCCCAGCGTGATCGTGGCTTGCGCTCAACTTGAGCCCGGTGCCGTCGTGCTGGTGCAAGAGATGTTGCGCAAAGAGGCCGCCAACCTGTCCGCACTTACGGCCAGGTACTCCGCCTGAGAGAAGATAAGGGATAACTAGTCCTCTCGCAGGCTCTCCAGGTCGATGCCAAGTTTCTTCGCCACCCTAAGGACGTCCTTGTCGGCCAACAGGGCGCGCTTGCGCTCTGGAGGGAGGTCCCAGCCGAGGTACAATGCGTACAACCTGATAGCAGGGTGCGGGTCGTAGCTGGCTTTTTCGGCGATGCCGCTGATCCCGCTCTTGTGCACTACCTCGAGACGCACGGAGAACGGGTTCTCAGGGTCGAGCAGCCGAACGTACTGTTCGTTAGTCAGGTCGTTGCGTAGCGCCAGGGCGTCCAGGTGCGAGGACGACCCGTGTTCCAGGATCCACTCGACCTCCCTGGGGTTGGCGTCCCAGATCAGGTTGGGGTCGGCATCGTGCGGATGGTTCGTCAGCTCAGCCACGAGCTCCGGGCGGACGCCCTCTGGCGCGAGCAAGAAGTCGCCCTCGGAATGTCTCGTGGGCGCCCACTGCCCTCCTTCTGGTGTGCCGGCCGGTTTGCGTGGCTGGCTCATTCTTGTCCCTTTCTCTGCAAGAGTTGATGATCCCATACCTTGGTACCCCCTATCAACGAGGCTTGGCTGCCGTACCGGCGGCTGCGTCCCAAAGTTCGTTGGAATAGCTCGGGTACTTCTTCATCAGGCCTACGACAGCCCGCCGCCCTGCGTCGTCGATCTCCCCGAACGGGGAGAAGAACGCGCAAGCCGTCTCTTCGTCTATCGTCCCTGCCTCCCACGCTGCAGCGACTTGCCGCGCCCCGCCGGCTCGTTCCACACGCTTGCGCAGCTCCGTGACGTACCAGCGGCTCAACGTCGCCCGTGCCACCGGCGGGGCACCGGTACCTTCTGCCATGGCGTCCCAGATCAGCCCCCGCGCCTCGCGCATGGCCGCTAGGTTGTTGCCTTTGGCGTCGTTGTCCGCGATGCGCTCGACGCGGGCTGCTAGCGACCCTTCGGCGAACGAGCGGCGTTCGTGGTAGGCGTAGTCTTCTGCCTCGTCCCTCAGTTCATGCCCGCTGAGCGGAGCCCGGCGGGTGTGGAAGTTCCTCGGCACGCGTCTGTCGTAGTTCTCCCAGATCCGCTCTGCTATCGAGTCCTGTTCGGCCGCAGTCAGGTGGCGCTTCATCTTCTGCTCGAGCTCGGCGCAGGCTGCCCCGTAGTCGCGGTAGGCCTGCGTTTCCTGGCCCGACAAGGCGCGGCCTGTCCTGTTGACAGCTAAGAGCGTGAGGGCCGTATGCCTGACTGTCCTGGCGATGTAGGCATCAGCGTTGTTGATACGCCTGCCGCGTGCGGCGTACAGCTTCGCCAGAGCCTCCCCTGCTATCTCCTCTGCGTCCAGGCAGAACCGGCCTGCTTCCTGCCTGGCTGACTGGCGCACTTTTGTCAATGTGGCCACCGGGTCGAGCGTGACTTCGGGGTCGGCGTGCCGCGTGGGGGCCCACTGGCCCCCACTGGGCGTTCCTGCTGGTACACGTGGCTGAGCCCTGTTCATGCCGCCTACTGGGGCGGCGCGTCCTCCTTATCGCTCACCCGCTCGGCGACGCGAGCGACGGCTTGCACATGGGGCTCTTTTCTCAGTCGGATAGGCCGTGAGCGCAGAACCGCCTAAACACAAAAGCCCCGCAGCATGGGAGGCTTTCAGGAAGGCAGAGTCAGCCAAATCGGTCGCCGCCGGCGGCCGCCCCATAGAGCGCATGGCGACTTCTCCCGTCCCGCACATGAGCTGGGGAAGGCGCGTAGACGTGCTGAGGGCTTACGAAGGCCAACTAATGCGCTCCTCGTGGGGCGGCAGCTTGCACAAGGAGACCGGTGCCACGTTGCTCGGCACCCACGACGACCAAGTAATGCTGTTCGTCGACCAGGCGGCGGTCGACCTAGCCGCACGGCTGCTAGCAAACGAAGGCCAGCACCAGGCAGCCGCTGCTCTGCCTTATTTGGTGCGCCAGGGCTATGCCTGTCGCTACGTCTGCCTGCTGAGTTCTCTTTGTGTCCGCTGGTGGGACCCGTTCGACAGGCGTGGTTCGCTTCAGCAGTGGGCCAAAGCCTTGGGCGTGTGTCCTGGCGACGACTTCTCGGTCGCCCGCAGGGTGTACAGTTTGCTCTCGTCCGGCCTGGCCGCACCCGACGAAGTCGATTCGGCGGCCCGAAAGCTCGCAGCGGCGGCAGTGAAGTCGTCGCTTCCCAGTCAGTTCAAGGCTTACGACTTCTCGCGAGCCCTGTCGGAACTGTGGGGAGCGCTCTCCAGACGTGACCCGAACTTGGAGGAGAAATACCGGCTCTCCGGCGAAGTGGTCCGCTGCCAACCCCTCCGCTTCGGGGGTGGTCTAATCCTGGGCCAGCTTTCCGTGCCTTGCAAGCTGAGGACGGGGACGGTCATCGTCTACGCGCAGGATCTCGAAGTCAACGCCGAGCTTGTCCGCTTCTTAGGCCGTGACGACCAAGGCAACGAAGGCCTTTTTTGCGAGTTGAGCATCGGGAAGTGGGGCTGGAAGTCCGAAGCCCTGCTGCGCTCCTGGCAGGCGGGCGGTACGTGGTCGCTTACCGCGTCCCCGTACACGGCAAGGCCGTCGGCGCAGCGGGCGATGTGGCTCACCAAGAAACGGTCCCTCCCGGCTGCCTCGGCAACGATCGAGCGCGAGGTGCCAGTGGACGTTGTCCTGGCTGGCAGCTGATCCGCCTTTGCACATGGGGCCTTTTTCTCAGTCGTAAATAACATGCTCAGCGCAAAGGACTTCGTACCCTGCCTAGCGCACGACGAGGCCGACGCCGACGGGACGCCTGCGCAGCCGCCGCACCCGGCGCCGCTCGTGCCAGGTTCGGCCACGGCGCAGGCACTGCTGGCAGCATGGCGCGGCGACCCGGTGGTGATCGTGGACTCGCCTCCTGGCGGCGGCAAGACGGAGGCCGCCGTCACGATAGCGGCGCACCTGGCTTCCAGGGCCGGGCTCGTCGTGTACGCCGCTTTCCCCAAGCGCATGCAAGCCCTGGCTTTCACGCACAGGCTCGTCAGGCAACTGCCTCCGTCCCAGGTGGTCTTGCAGATGGCCCATGTCGCCAAGGCAGACCTGCTACAAGGTGTCCGCGAGACCCAGCCCCCGAAGGGCGGCTACGTCGTCGTAAAGACGGTCGCTTCGCTCGCAGCGGCCAGCCGGGGTCACTGGCCCAATTCCGGTACGGGCTCGGCGGCTGGCAGAGTGCTGCTGGTCGATGAGGGCTATCAGGTCACTCTTTCTGACCTCACTTCGGCTGCAGAAGGCTTCGGCCAAGTGGTCATCCTTGGCGACCCCGGCCAGATTGGGCCTGTGGTCACCCACGACATTTCCCTGTGGAGCAGGAGCGCCAGCGGCCCGCACGTGCCCGCCCCCAGTGTGCTGCGTAGACGGGAAGCTGTTTCCGCCTACCACATCGACGGGACCTGGCGGCTCGGCCCAGAAACTGTCAATGTCCTCGCGCCTTGCTATGACTTTTCTTTCCAAAGCCGTAGGCCGCCCCGCTCAGCGGCTGTGGATGGTACGGCGTTGGGCGAGATCGAGCGATTGGTGCTCCCCGCTGACGATGAACGCCAGGGGCTGAAACTCGTTGCCGAGCGGGCAGCCGCACTTGTCGGCGCTGAACTCCGTTCCAGCAACGAGACGATGGCGGCCACCGAACGCGATGTCGTGGTCGTGGTTTCCCGCAACGCTCAAGTGGCGGTCGTATCGGCGCACCTGGCCGACCTCGGCGCCTCTGGGGTGCAAGTGGCGACCGCCGACCGCATGCAGGGCGGAGAGTGGCCGTTGGTCGTGTCCCTCGACCCATGCTACGGGGCGTCGCCTGGCGACGACCACGCGACCTCTGCCGGGCGCACCTGCGTCATGATGTCTCGCCACACTACGCACCTGACTTGGGCGCACGACGACCGGTGGTACGAAGTGCTAGGCCGCAAAGAAGCAGACGTCAGCGTCAAGGTGCGCCACCGTGTTATGGGCGCTCCGTTGGCGCCGCTCGCTCTCAGCGTGGCCAGCTAGCAATTTAGATAAGACGCCCTAATGGGACATCAGCCTCTACGTTGTTGCCGGTTCTTTGCATCTCGGATGGCTCTGGTGACTCGCTCCGCTAACTCTGGGGGCTCCGAACAGCTCAGCAGCAAATGATTTTCTGTAATGTAATCATGTATACTGTCTTTAGTGAAGCTCTCAGAGTGGGCTCGTCAACAAGGCGTGAGCTACCGCACAGCATGGAAATGGTTCAACACCGGCAAGCTGCCGGTGCCGGCTGTGCAAACCGCCACTGGGACGATCCTCGTCCAAGAGCAAACCAAGAGCGAGGCGGGCATTGCTGCCGTGTACGCGAGGGTCTCGTCCTCCGACCAAAAAGGTGACCTGGACGGCCAGGTAGCCAGGGTCGTAGCAGCCCTGAACAAGCAGGGCGTCTCGGTGGCGAAGACGGTGA
>Ga0209061_1001801_pt1 | contig 31799 bp, 25 predicted proteins | sample Coa_R1_10_FD_187157 | JGI IMG/M metagenome (GOLD analysis project Ga0209061, IMG submission 187157) | Surface soil microbial communities from Centralia Pennsylvania, which are recovering from an underground coalmine fire - Coalmine... | ecosystem: Environmental > Terrestrial > Soil >... | reverse complement strand
ATCAGGAACAGCCCCTGCATCAGCGCGTAGTCGTTGTTCGACACCGCCTGCAGCAGCAGCGAGCCGAGCCCCGGGTAGCTGAACACGATCTCGGTCAGCAGCGAGCCGGACACGATGAACCCGATCGCCAGCGCGAAGCCGGACACGCTGGGCAGGATCGCGTTGCGGGCCGCGTACCAGATCACCCGGGCCTTCGGCAGCCCCTTCGCGGCGGCGATCAGCACGTAGTCCTCGTCCATCGTGGTGAGCATCACGTTGCGCATGCCCACGATCCAGCCGGCCGCCGAGGCGACCACGATGGTGAGCGCCGGCAGCACCGCGTGGTCGAGCACGTCGCTGATTTAGGTCCAGGTGAACGCGGGGAAGTCCGTGCTCTGGTGCGCGAGGCTGGCCGGGAACCAGCCCAGCGTGATGGCGAACAGGTCGACGGCCAGGAACGCGAGGAAGAAGTACGGCGCGGCCTGGAAGAAGGTGACCACCGGCAGCAGGTTGTCCAGCCAGCTTCCGCGCTTCCACGCCACCAGCGCGCCGATGGCGGTGCCGGTCACGAAGCTGATCAGCGTGGCCACGCCGACCAGCCCGAGCGTGTAGGGCAGCGCGGCGCGGATGACGCTGGTGACCGGCGCGAAGCCGTTACCGGAGGACAGGCCGAGGTTGCCGTGCAGCACGTCGTTCCAGTAATGGGTGTACTGGGCCCACAGGCTGGCGCTGGTGCCGACGCCGAACTGCAGGTCCAGGGAGTGGATGATGGCGGGCGTGATCGTCACGCCCTGCATCCGGGACAGGATCGCGTCGACCGGGTTGCCGGGGATCAGCCTGGGGACCAGGAAGTCCAGGCTGACCGCGACGGCCGCGGTCACCAGGTAGAAGAACAGCCGCCTGGCTATCACGCGCATCTATCCGCCCTCTCCGGCCGTGCCCGGCGACGGCGGCCGGGCCGCCCGGGCCCGGCCGCGCCCGGATCCGGCCGCCCCGGCCCGCGGCGCCGCGGCGTCCGGGCTGCAGCCGCAGCTCTCCCGGCGGACGAGCACGGCGGGCAGCGCGATGTCACGGCCGCGCACGCCGCCGTCCGCGCCGGCTCCCTGCCCGATCATCGCGTAGAGGGTCTCGAACGCCGTGGCGCCGAGGTCCTGGATGGACTGGCGGACGCTGGTGAGCTTGGGGCGCAGGTGCCGCGCGACCGGGATGTCGTCGAACCCGGTCACCGCGACCTCGCCGGGCACCGCGATGCCGTGCTGGGCCAGCGCGTGCAGCACGCCGATGGCCGACTGGTCGTTCGCGCAGACGATCGCCCGCGGCAGCGGGCAGCCGCTGGCAAGCAGCCGCTCGACCGCCCGCGCCCCGCCCGCTGCCTGGTAGCCGCCCCGCCACAGCTCGCCCTGCAGCACGGTCGCGCCGGCGGCCGCCGCCTCCTCGGCCAGCGCGGCGCCCCGGGCCAGGCTGTCCGGGCTGTCCTCGTGGCCGGCCAGGAAGCCGAGCGTCCGGTAGCCGTGCTCGGCGATCAGGTGCCGGGCCAGCGCCCGCATCCCGCCGGCGTTGTCGCCGCGCACGTTCACCGTGGCGGGGGTCGGCACGCCGGCCAGCGTCACCACCGGGACCTGGCGCGCGAGCCGGACGAGCTGCTCGGGGGACAGCACCCGGTCGTGCAGGATCAGCCCGTCGCTCTTGCGGGCGAGCGCGACGATGCGGCGGGCCGCGTCGGGCTCGTCGAGGTCGACCGACCTGACCAGCAGGTCGAACCCGTGGCGCTGCGCGACGATCTCCATGCCCCGGTTGATCATGTCGGGGAACTGGAGGTTCTCGTCCTCGTCGGCGAACATGCCGTCCTCGTGCCAGCGCGGCCGCCTGACCACCACGCCGACGACCTCCTTCAGCCGGGCGCTCAGCGCCCGCGCCGCCCCGTCGGGCGCGAAACCCAGCTCGGCGACGGCGGCGAGCACCCGCTCCCTGGTGTCCTGGCGCGGGTTGCGGCGGCCGTTCAGCACCCGGGATACCGACGCGATGGACACGCCCGCCGCCCGCGCCACGTCGTAGATCGTGGGCGGCGTGCTCGGTGCGCCGTCCGGCCTCTCGGTACCGTCCACCGCGGTCCCTCGCCTCTCGTTGCCCGGCTGCGCCGGCCGCCTGTCGCGGGCCGTCCGCATCGGCCGCCTCCTGGGCCGCCCGCGCCGGCCATGGCCGCCCGCGCCGCCCGCGGGCGGTACGGGCTTCCCGCCGGCAGCCGCCGGGACCGACGTCCCGATGGCCGGCCGGCGCGCCCGGATCGGTAAGCGCTTACCAGTAAGCGCTTACCGCGGATGCTACGCCGGGGTGCGCCGGATCTCAAGGCCGGCTGCGCGCACTGTTACCGGAACGTGACACGTCCGCGGCGCGGCCCCCGCGGCGGCCCGGCAGCCCGGCAGCGCCGTGGCCGCGCCGTCCGGGGTTCCCGTCCCCGGGCCGGGCCGCGGCCCGCGACACACCGGGGTAACCTCGCGCGAAGTCGTTACCGGGCGCGTAACACCCGAGAAATGCCTCCGAAACCCGCGCATGGGACACCTGGCTTGCAGGAATACGCAGCGGCCGGGCTCGCCAGCGCACGCGGTCCGGGCAGGCCGGTTAGCCCCCTGGAGGCACAGTGGTTCCCTATCCGAGCTGGCTGAACGCCGGGGACAACGCCTGGCAGCTGACCGCGGCGACGCTGGTCGGGCTGATGTCCATCCCGGCGCTGGCGGTCTTGTACGGCGGCCTGGTGCAGCGGAAGTGGGCGATGAACACCATGATGATGGTGTTCTGCACGTTCTGCCTGACGCTGATCACCTGGGTGCTGTGGGCCTTCAAGATGGGCTTCGGCACCCCGCTGGTGCACACGTTCCTCGGCGATCCCCGGACCATCCTCGGGCACGCCGCCGAGCAGGGGCAGGGGAGCATCCCGCTGCTGGACGGGCTGATGCCGGGCTTCCGGTTCCCCGAGTCCTCGCTGGCCTACTTCCAGTTCGTGTTCGCGGCGATCACCCCGATCCTGTTCATCGGCAGCGTGATCGGCCGGATGAGCTTCAAGGCCTGGCTGGTCTTCGTGCCGGCCTGGATCACCTTCGTCTACGCGGTCAACGCGTTCCTGCTCTGGGGCGGCGGCTACTGGGCCGGCAAGGGCGCCCTGGACTTCTCCGGCGGCTACGTCATCCACCTGGCCGCGGGCGTGTCCGGCTTCACGGCCGCGGCCGTGGTCGGGCCCCGGCTCCGGCGCGACCGCGAGCGGGCCATCCCGAACAACCTGCTGTTCGTCGCGGTCGGGGCCGGCATCTTGTGGCTCGGCTGGAACGGCTTCAACGGCGGCGACCCGTACTTCGCCAGCCAGGACGCGGCGGCCGCGGTGCTCAACACCAACCTGGCCACCGCGGTCGCCATGATGACCTGGATCCTCATGGACATGTGGTTCAGCGCCGAGAAGAAGCCGACCTTCCTCGGCGGGGTCAACGGCATGATCTGCGGCCTGGTCGGCATCACGCCGGCGGCGGGCTACGTCAACGGCCTCGGCGCGATCGCGATCGGGGTCATCGACTCCGCGATCGTCTGGGTGGCCTGGTACTACCTGCCCAGGTACGTGTGGCCGTTCACCAAGGTCGACGACGCGCTCGGCGTGGTGTACACGCACGGCATCGCCGGGCTGTTCGGCGGCCTGATGGTGGGCCTGCTCGCCGACCCGAAGATGATCGAGTACATCGGCCTCGGCAAGACCGCCTCGGTCTCCGGCGCCGGCCTGTTCTACGGGCACCCGAAGCAGCTGCTCACCCAGTTCCTGGCCGCGCTGACCATCATCGTCTGGGACGCGGCGGTCACGTTCGCCATCCTGATGGTCATCAAGCACGTGCTCAGGATGAGGCTGCGCCTGCCCGATGAGGTGCTGGAGATCGGCGACGTGGCGGTGCACGGCGAGGAGGCCTACCCGTCCGACGAGCTGGTCAGCGTGCGCGCCGCCTCGGCCGCCGACGACGCGGCGCCGCGGGACGGCAAGGTGCCGGAGAAGGCGGCGGCACGACGGGACGACGCCTCGCCGCGCTTACGCCGCGCGTGCCAGGGACGTGCCACCGCCGCCCGTTCGGCACATCGCACCGGAAGGGGGTGCGGCGCCGCGCGGGTCAGTGGCCGCGGAAGGCCTCCTCCAGCCACCAGGAGCCGTGCGCCGAGGACACCTTGGCGTCGATGAGCAGCGGGCGGTCCCGCGGCCCGGCCAGCCACGCCCGCGCCGCGGCCAGGTCCGCGGGGCGGCGCACGGTGACCCCCTCGAAGCCGAACCCGCGGCCGATCGCGGCGATGTCGGCCGGCGGGAACCTGACCGTGTCCAGCGGGTCGCCGTCCGGCCCGAAATGGTGCACCTCGGCGCCGTAGGCCTCGTCGTCGTAGACGACCACGACCATCGGCAGGCCCAGCCGGACCACGGTCTCCAGCTCGCTGACCCCCATCAGCGCGCCGCCGTCGCCGAGCGCGGCGACCGCCAGCCGGTCCGGCCGCGCGAGCGCCGCCCCGATCGCGGTGGCCAGGCCCAGCCCGATCGACTGGAACGCCTGGGTGAAGCAGAACCCCGCCTCGTCGGGCACCGACAGGTACATGCTCGGGTACCCCATGAAGTTCCCGGAGTCCACCGCCACCGTGCGCTGCTCCGGCAGCATGTCGTCCAGCGCGATCGACAGCGTGCGGGGGTCGATCCGCTCGCCGTCGCCCTCGTCGGCATACGCCACGTCCCGCCAGCGTCCCTCGGCCGCGATCCGCTCCCGCAGCCGCGGCGACCGGTAGCCCGCCGCGCCGGCTGCCCCTTGCTGATGCCGAACGGCCGGCGGGTCCCCGGCGCCGTCACCGTGCGTGGCGCCGGCCCGCAGCGCCTCGGTGACCGCGCGCGCGGTCTGGGCCACGTCGCCGAGCACCCCGAGGTCCACCGGCCGGTGCGCGCCGATCGCGCCCGGGTCGTCGTCCACCTGGACGACGGTGGCACCGGGCCCGATGAGCGTGCCGTGCCGCGTCGTCCACATGTTCAGCGAGCAGCCCCAGCCGACGATCACGTCGGCGCCGGCGATGAGCTCCGCCGCCAGCGGCGAGGCGAACCCGCCGCTGACGTCCAGGTCCCACGGGTTGCCGCGGAACAGCCCCTTCGCCACCGCGGAGGTGGCCAGCAGCGCCCCGCACTCATCCGCGAGCCGCTCCAGATCGGCGCGGGCCGACGGCCGGCCGCCTGCGGCCCGGGCGCCCCGGCCGGCGATGAACACCGTGCGCCTGGCGCCGCGCAGCACGTCCGCGAGCGCCCCGGCCGCCTCGGCGGCGGGCGCGGGCGGGTGGGTGTGCCGGACGGCCGGCATCGGGGCGGGCTCGCAGGCCGCGGCCTGGACGTCGAGCGGCAGGGCGAGCACCACGGTGCGGCGGCCCGTCGCGGCGGACCAGGCGCGCTGCGCGTCGGCCAGCGCCGAGGCGGGCGAGTACAGCCGCTCCGCGACCGCGCCGACGGCCGCGGCCAGCCCGGCCACGTCGACGTGGAAGTTGGACCGGATCCCCGGCGCCTCCGCCGCCAGCACCAGCAGCGGGGTCCGGCTCTTGGCCGCCTCGGCGATTCCGGTCATCGCGTTGGTGAGGCCGGGGCCCTGGTGCACGGACACCACCCCCGGCCTGCCCGAGGTCCGGGCCCACGCGTCGGCCATCACCGCGGCGCCGCACTCGTGCCGGGCCGCCACGAACCGCGACCCGCCCGCGATCAGCGCGTTGGTCAGGTGGAAGTTGCCGCTGCCGACCACGCCGAAGACCACCTCGGCCCCCAGCCCGGCCAGCCCCCGCCCGACCGCGTCCGCGACCCGCATGCTCAGGAACGCTCCGCCAGCGCCAGCACCCGGCACGGAGATCCCGAGCCGCCGACGATGGGCAGCGGGCCCGCGATGACGACGGCGCCGGTGACCGGCAGCCTGGCCAGGTTCCGCAGCTGGGTGAGGCCGTACTTGCCGGCTCCCAGCAGCGCCGAGTGGCAGGGGAACGGCGGGTCGAACGAGTGCGCGGCGCCGGCGTCGGTGCCGACGGTCTCCACGCCGATGCCCACGATCGGCGCCTCGCTGGCCAGCCAGGCCGAGCAGGCGACGCTGATGCCGGGGGTGTGCGGCCCGGTGGCGTCGGCGTTGAGGAACGCCGCCTGGTCGTCGGCCCGCGCATCCCATCCGGTCCGGTACAGCAGCCAGCCCCCCTCGGGCAGCGGCCCGTTATCGGCCTCCCACTGCTTGACGTGCTCGACCTCGAGCAGGAAGTCCGGGTCGGCCGCCGCCTCGGCGCTGAAGTCGAGCACGACCGCCGGCGCGATCAGCCGCGAGGCCGGCACCTGCGCCACGTCCTCGCGGTCCCTGCCGGTCAGCCAGTGCACCGGCGCGTCGAAGTGGGTGCCGGTGTGCTCGCCGGTCACGATGTCGTTCCAGTACCACGCGGGCCCGCGCTCGTCGTAGCGGCTGATCTCGGTCAGCCGGAACCGGGCGGTGTTGCCGAACGGCTCCGGCAGCTGGATGACCGGCGTGGTCGCCGTCAGCGGCGCGGTCAGGTCGATCACCTCGACAGAGCCGTCGCGGACGGCGCCGGCCAGGTCCGTCAGCAAGGACATGCATCCTCCTTCGGTCCGAACAAACAGTAGCCCGCCGCCCCGCGCCGCGGGCCCATTCGCCGCCTCAGCCGGCCGCGCCGGGCTGCTTCGAGGCGGGGCTGCCGGCCGGATGGAAGACGCCGAGCACCCGCAGCGGCTCACGGCCGGTGTTCTCCAGGCAGTGCGGCTGGCCGGGCGGGAGGTAGATCGAGGTTCCCGGCGCGATCGCGGCACGGGCCCCGGCGAGGTGGACCACGCCCCGTCCCGCCAGCACGTGCACGACCTCGTCGTAGGGGTGGCGGTGGGCCGGTGCGCGGCCGGGCGGGATCTCGCCGACGAACTGGGTGATGGCCAGCCCCGGGCTCAGCAGCACCCGGAACTCCCGGTCGCCGGTGCGTTCCGGGGCGCACTGATCCAGCCTCGCCACGCGCAGCGCCGGGCCGGCGTCGTCGCCGGGCGAGCCCGCCCGGACCGTGACCGCGGCAATCTGCAGGCCCTGGCTCCCCGCCCGGCAGGCGTAGCGCAGCGACCGCCGCAGCCAGACCGCGGTGCCCGGCTCCAGCGCGACCGTCCCGGGCCCGCTGGGCCCGCCTTCCCCGCCGGGCCTGCCTTCCCCGCCGGGTACCGCCGCTTCCAGCCAGCCGCCCCCGCCGGCCACGTACCAGGCCTCTCCGAGCCCGGCGGCGGCGCCGGCCAGCTCGGCGCCGGCCGCGAAGCAGAGCCGCCGCTGCCGCAGCCCGCGGCTGCCCTCCGCGGCGCCGAGCATCTCCGCGGCCGTGACCCCCGGTGCCACCGGGCGGGCCGCGGCCTGCCCGGGCGCCCGCACGGCCGCCCCGGCAGGCAGCCCCGCATCGCTCACCGGGCATCCCCGGCGCGCTGGTCATCGCCGGCCGCCAGCTCCGTCCCCGCGGCCAGCGCCTCGGCGACGTTGGCGGCCACGTCCTCGACCTCCCACACCCGGCGCACCCGGCCGGACCGGTCGAGCAGGAACGTCACCCGCCCGGCGAGCACGCCGTGCTCGCCGAAGTCGCGCAGCACCCCGGCGGCCATGCCCAGCCGCCGGTCCTCGTCGCTCACCAGCGGGAAGCCGATGCCCTGCTCGGCGGCGAACCGGCGGTGGGAGTCCGCGGAGTCGACGCTGACCCCGACGAGGGCGAGGCCGGCCTGCCGGAACCGCGGCTCCTGGCGGCTGAACTCGGCGGCCTGCCTGGTGCACGTGTCCGTGCCGTCCTTGGGGTAGAAGTACACCACCGCGGGACCCGGCAGCGTCCCGTCCTCGTTCCTGAGCCCGGCGGGCAGCAGGTCGACGGGGAACCTGTCGCCGGGGCCGAGCCGCCTGCCCGTGGCCGGGCGCACGGGCGCGCGCCGGCACAGCCGGCCCAGCGCGGCGGTGAGCCTGTCGACCTCGTCCGGGGTGTTGTAGTGGCAGATGCCGACCCGCAGCGCCTCGCCCCACGACAGGCGCTCGTACAGCCCCAGCGAGTAGAAGTTGGTGCCGCTCCACACCCCGATGCCGTCGTCGGCCAGCCGGGCGGCCGCCTCGCTGGCCGGGACGCCGGGGAGGTTCAGCAGGAAGATCGGCACCCGGCCGTCGACGCCGGCCAGGCCGTACCGGATGGCCGCGTCCGGGAGCCCGGCGAGGAAGCGCTCGCCGAGCCCCGCCTCCCACTCCGCTATCGCGCCGATGCCGCCGATCGAGGCGAGGTAGCGCATGGCGGCGGCGAACCCGGCCAGCGTCTCGATCGGCAGCGACCCGGTCTCGAACCTGGCGCCGGGCGGGCTGGCCGGGGCCGGCCTCGCCTTGTACGGGGCCAGCGACTCCAGCAGGTCCCGGCGGGCGTAGCCGATGCCCAGGTGCGGGCCGCAGAACTTGTACGCCGAGAACAAGGCGACGTCGATTCCGGTGGCGGGCAGGTCCATGGGCAGATGCGGCGCGTACTGGACCGCGTCCGCCCAGGCGATCGCGCCCGCCTGGTGCGCCAGCTCGGCGACCTTGCCGGCATCGGTGACGGTTCCGACCGAGTTGGCGGCCCAGGGGAACGCGACGATACGTGTCCGCTCGGACAGCTTGCCCCGCAGGTCATCGAGGTCGAGGCTGGTGTCGGGCAGCACGTCCACGTGCCGGACCACCAGGTCCCTGTCCCGGGCCAGATCGAGCCAGGGCGCCACGTTGGCGTCGTGGTCGAGCCGGGTGACCAGGATCTCGTCGCCCGGCGCCAGGCCGCGGCCGACCGTGCGGGACAAGGTGAAGTTCAGCGTGGTCATGTTGGCGCCGAAGATGATCTCATCCGCGCTCACGCCGGCGAACTGCGCGGCCAGCAGCCGCGCCTCGGCCGCCACGGCCTCGGCCGCCTTGCTGGTGCGGTAGACCGCGCCCACGTTGCCGCTGGCTTCCCGCATCGCCCGTGCGATCGCCTCGCCGACCTCGTCCGGCACCTGGGTGCCGCCGGGCGCGTCGAAGAACGCGAAGGATCCGTCAAGGGAGCTGAAGCGGGCGCGCACCGCCTCGACGTCGAATCCGGCCACAAGCGCCTCCGGTGCGATAGGGCCCCCGGGCGCGTCCACGTCCGTCCGGCCGGGACTCCCGCGCCTCCTTTGATGAAAGTGAACGTTTTCAATGTAACTTTAACGGCGGCACGGGTCAACGGGATCAGCCGGGACGGGCGCGAGCCGCTGGCCGCGCGCGCCGGCGCCACGATGGGCGTCAGGGCTGTCGCGGCATGTCCGGATGCGGGCGGGCCCGGGCCTGCCCGGCGTCGCCGAGGCGCGCTGGTACCGGGCGACGCCTCTGCCCGGCGCACTCCGCCCTGACCGGGCCGCTGGCCAGCGGTACCGGGCATCTGCCAAATGCCGCCCAGGGGCGGAAGCCTTTCCTTCGCGCCTCCCGGACGGTGACCGGTCACCGGCCCGGGCGCCGGGCTGTCCGGTAGTCGCGGATCGCGTCGCACGCGCCGGCCACATCCGCCTCGTTGTTGTAGTAGTGGAAGGACAGCCGCAGCAGGTCGCCGCGCGGGCTGGTGACGATGCGGCGCTCGGCGAGGAACGCGGCGAGCGCGCCGGGGTCGTCGTCGACGATGGCGACCTGCGGGCCGCGCAGCGCGGGGTCGCCGGGGGAGAAGATGCGCTCGCCCGCCTCGGACAGGCGCTTGTGCGCCAGGCCGCCCAGCCAGCGGACGTGCTCGTCGACGGCGGCGATGTCCGCCGCGGCCAGCGTGGCCAGGCCGGCCACCGCGCCGTAGGCGGCGGGGATGGCCGGGGTGCCGGTCTCGAACCGCCGCGCGGCCGGGGGGAAGTCCAGGGTCCGCGGATCGAACGCGAACGGGTCCGCGCGGCCGAACCAGCCGGTCAGCGCCGGGCTGAGGTCGTCGGCGAGCCCGGCGCGCACGTAGAGGAACGCGATCCCCGGCACGCCGAGCAGGTATTTCAGCGCCCCGGCGACCAGGTAGTCGCAGCCGAGCGCCCGCACGTCGACCGGCAGCACGCCCGCGGCCTGGTAGGCATCGACGAACACGCGGGCTCCGGCCGCGTGGGCTGCCGCCGTCACCTGGTCCGCGGGCAGCCGGATCCCGCCGCGGTAGGACACCAGCGGCACGGAGACGAGCCCCGCCGCCCCGTCGATCGCCGCGGCATAGCCCTCGGCGGTGACCAGCCCGTCATGTGCCGGGACGAACCGCACCCGCGCGTCCCGGCGCCCCTGGGCCAGCCAGACGTGGGCGATCGAGGGAAACTCAAGGTCGGTGGAGACGATCACCGGGCGGCTGCGCCAGTCGATCGTCGAGGCGACCTGGTAGGCGCCCTCAGATGCGCAGCTCACGACGGCGATCTCGTCCGGCGTGGCGCCGATGAGCGCGGCGAACATCTCCCGTGCGGTCTCGACCTGCGCCATCCACCGGTCCCAGGGCGCGCCGGCTGAGCGCATGCTCCACTGGAACTCCTGCATCGCCGCGATCAGCCGCAGCGATGCGGCGCCCTGGCTGCAGCTGGCCAGGTGTACCGTGTCGGTGAGCGCAGGGAACTGGCTGCGAAACCAGCCGGGGGCGGTGTCCCGCATGGGCGATGCCACCATCCTTCAGTAACATTGAAGACCTATAACGAAGGTGAACAAGGCTGCCTGGGCGCGGATTCTGCCAGGATGGGTGAACGTGCGAACCGACGACGGCTCGGCTGCCCCGCTCGGCCAGCGCATGCGCGAGCTGAGGGCGGCACGGGGGCTGACGCTGACCGCGCTCGCCGATGAGGCCGGCCTGTCGACCGGCCTCATCAGCCAGGTGGAGCGGGGCCTGTCGGACCCAAGCCTGGAGACGCTGCGGCGCGTCGCCAAGGTGCTCGACGTGCCGATCTTCAGCCTGTTCCAGCAGGACGCCGCGGCCGCGGTGTCGGTGGTGAGGAAGGACCGCCGGATGCAGGTCCGCTCTCCCGACCACGACATCGTCTACAGCCGGGTCTCGCCCGGCAGCGGGCGGCTGGAGGTGCTGCACGGCCGCCTGGGCCCGCACAGCGCCTCGGCCGCCGAGCCCTGGGCGCATCCGTCCGAGGAGTGCCTGCTGGTGCTGTCCGGAGCGCTGGTCGTCGAGGTGTCGGGCAGCGACTACGAGCTGGCCGAGGGCGACAGCTGCTACTTCGACTCGAACCTGCCGCATCGTTACCGCAATCCCCATGACGGCGCGGCCGAGTTCATCGTCGTCGTCACGCCGCCCAGCTACTGATCCGCCGCCGCTGTGCCGCGCCCTGCGCCGGGCAGCCGGAGGGCAGGCCGGTCGACGGGCTCGCCCGCTTTGTACACCTGACGGATGGCCGCGAGGTTGGCGACGTCGGCAGCGGGATCGGCATCCAGCAGCACCAGGTCGGCCGCATGCCCGGGCGCCAGCGCGCCGAGGTCGCCGCTCTTGCCGAGGAAGGCCGCCGCGTTCACGGTCGCGCAGCGCAGCACGTCCCACGGGCCGATCCCCGCGTCCTGCAGCAGCCGGAGCTCCCTGTGGTAGTCCGGGCCGAGCGACAGGTCGGTCCCGGTGACCACGACGCCGCCGGCCGCGACGAGCCGGCGCAGGTTCTCCTGCGCCACCGGCGTCATCACCCGCATCCAGTCCGCCCAGCGGTTCTCCCGCTGCCGGGCGCTTTCCGAGGTCCGCAGCTGCTCGCGCTCCGCCGGGCTGAGGCAGGCGGCGTACAGGCCCGCGTCGACGAACTCAGGGTGGTCGGCGAGCCTCGGGTACCGTTCGCCGATCGCCAGCGTGCTCACGACCGGGATGCGCTTGGCCGCCAGCAGCCAGGTGAACTCGTCGGTGACCGGCGACTGGATCACCGGGTGGGCCAGCGCGTCCGCCCCGGCCTCCACCGCCTCGCGCGCCCGCAGCTCGCTGGACACGTGCACGGTGACGCGCCGCATGCGGTCGTGGCAGAACCTGATGATCGCCGCGAGCAGCCGCGGCGGCAGGATGGGGATCAGCGGCCGCACGCCCCAGTTGTGCTCGTCGTAGGTGATCTTCACGATGTCCGGCTCGCTGGCCAGGTACTGCTCCAGGACCTCGGCGTCGGCCGGCAGCGAGCGGACGAGCGTGGCGGTCCCGCCGCCGGAGCCGTGCCCGCCGGGGCAGGTCAGCAGGGACCCGGTGCAGAAGATCCGGGGCGAGACGATCCGGTCCGACCGCTCCGCCGCGCGCAGTCCCAGGATGACCGCGGGCTCGTTGCCCGCGTCGTAGACGCTGGTCACCCCGCAGAACAGGAAGCTGTGCAGCCGGGAGACGAGCCCGGCCCGGTCCGCGGCGCCGGCCGGCTCGGCGCCGGGCACCGGCTCGCGCTCGGTCGGCCCGATCCGCCCCGAGGTGCGCAGGTGGATGTGGCCGTCGATCAGCCCGGGCACCGCGAAGGCGCCGTCGCACCTGACGACGCGCGCGCCGCCGGCGGCCAGGCCCTGGCCCACGGCGCAGATCCGGCCGCCGGCGACGCGGATGTCCGCGGGCACCCACCTCCCGGCCGCCACGTCCGCGGCGGCGACGTCCTTCAGCAGCAGGTCCGGCATCACGCCCCGATTCCCTCGCCCGGCGGCGCCACCGCCCGGCCGCCCTTCATCACCCACCGCACCCGGGAATACGCCCGGGCGTCGGCGAGCGGGTCGCCGGCCAGCGCCACCAGGTCGGCGGGGCGCCCCGGCCCGATCTCGCCCGCGACCTGCGAGCGCCCGATCGCGGCCGCCGCCGCGCTGGTCGCCGCGGCGAGGATGTCCCTGCGGTCCATGCCGATCTCCTCGAACACCATCAGGCCCTCCGCGTACCGCTCGGGCGTCGTCGTCGGCAGGCCCATGTCCGTGCCGGCGACCAGCCGCACGCCCAGGTCGTAGAGGCGGCGCAGGTTGGCCAGCGCTACCTCCGCGGGCGCCCAGGGCACACCGCGGGTCAGCCAGTAGTTGTTCACCGTCGGCACGACGGGCCGGCCGTCCTCGGCGATCTCGGCCGCCAGCCGCTCGTCCACGACGGCGTGCGGGCGGGCCGCGAACGTCGCGTGCTCGATGGTGTCCACCCCGGCCCGGAACGCCATCTCGATGCTGTCCCGGTTCTGGCAGTGCGCTGCGACAGGCATGCCGAGCGCGTGAGCCTCCGTCACGATGACGGCCATCTCCTCGGCGGTGAACAGCGGCCGGTACACCGCGGCCCCCTCGGGGCGCCGGGGGTTCACGAAGCCGCCCGAGGCCATCACCTTGATCCAGTCCGATCCCTGCGCCGCGTGCGCGCGGACCGCCCGCCGCAGTTCCGGCACGCTGTCGCAGGCAATGCCCATGTGCGCGCCGTGCCCGCCGGTGATGGTGACCGGCTGGTTGGCGGTCACGATCGTGGCGGCGGGCACGCCCGGGTCGCGGTCGCGGACCAGCCCGGCCAGCCCGCCCGGGGTGCCGAGGTCACGGACGGTGGTGACGCCGGCCCGGAGGAACCGGTGCGCGTTCCCGATGATGCGCAGCACCGCCTCGGCGTCAGGGCGTTCGGCCGGCTGGGTGCCCATCGCGGGCCCGCAGTCGCTGGACAGGTGGACATGCGCGTCGATCATCCCGGGGATGATCGTCACGTCGCCGAGGTCGAGGTCGACGGCCGGGAAGTCGGACCGCCTGCCCGCGGCCCGCACCAGGCCGCCGCTGACGGCGATGGCGCCGGCGTCGACCGGCTCGCGGTCGGCGCGCAGGATGACGCGCCGTGCCGCGATGACGAGGTTGCGTCCGCCGGGCACGGTTCACACCGTCCGTTCCGAGATCGAGGCCTTGATGCCGTCGCCCAGCATGTTGATCCCCACCACGAGGATCATCAGCACCGCGCCCGGGTAGACCGCGAGCAGCGGATAGCGGGTCAAGGCGGTCAGCCCGTCGGAGATCATGCCGCCCAGCGTGGGGGTGGGCGGCTGCACGCCCAGCCCGAGGAAGTCGAGGCCGGACTCGAGCAGGATGACGGTCGGCACGTTGAGCGTCGCGACCACGAGCGCGCTCGGCAGCACGTGCGGTGCGATGTGCCGGAACAGGATCCGGCGGGGCCTGGCGCCGAGCGCCCGCTGGGCGGTGACGAACTGCTGCTCCCTGACCACCAGCGTCTCGCCCCGGGCGACCCGCGCGAACAGCATCCACTGGGTGCCGGCCAGCACCCCGATGAGCGCGGCCAGCGACGGCCCGGCCGCGCCGATGAAGCCGATGGCCAGCAGGATGACGGGGATCGCCAGGAAGCCGTCGGCGACGCGCATGACGATGTCGTCGAGCCATCCGCCGAAGAAGCCGGCGCTCACTCCGAGGATCACCCCGGCGGCGCCCGCGAGCAGCACGCTCGCGGCCGCGATCTCCATCGACTCGCGGATGCCGAACAGCAGCCTGGCGGCGACGTCCCTGCCGAGGTTGTCGGTGCCGAGCAGGTGCCCGGCGCTGCCGCCGGCGCTCCAGAACGGCGGGAGGTAGGCGCTGGCGGGCTGCGCCACGAACGCCTGGCTGCGGAACCATGACGCGGCGACGGCCAGCGCGACGAACAGGCCCACGATGATGCCGCCTGCCCGCAGCTCCCGGGAGGCCCGCGGGGCCGCCGGCTTGACGAGGGTGATGGCGGTGCCGGTCACCGGCGCTGGCCAGCCGAGTCGCGGACCCGCGGATCGAGCAGCAGGTACGACATGTCCACCAGCAGGTTCAGCACGATGACCACGGTGGCGGTGAACATGGTGACGACCTCGACCACGCCGTAGTCGCCGTTCTGGATGGCGAAGATGGACAGCTGCCCGATGCCCGGCCAGGAGAAGATCGTCTCGGTGATCACCGCGCCGGAGATCAGCTGTCCCAGCAGCATCCCGCCGTAGGTGAGCACCGGGATGACCGAGTTGCGCAGCGCGTGCCTGACGACCAGGACCCGCCGGGAGACGCCCCGGGACCGGGCGCTCCTGGCATAGTCGGCCGCCAGCGCCTCGGCAACCGCGGACCGGGTCAGCCGGATGAGCGCCACCAGCGGGACCAGCGCCAGCGATGCGGCGGGCAAGACGATGGAGCGGAGGCCCGCGTCGCCGAGCACGGGGAACATCCGCAGCCGGACCGCGAAGACGAACACCAGGATGACCGCGAGCCAGAACGACGCCACCCCCTGGGCGAGCCCGATCACCACCCCGGCAAGCCGGTCCAGCCACGACCCGGCCTTGACCGCCAGCAGGACACCGGCGGGCACCCCGAGGGCGGCGGCGATGACCATCGCGGCCACGGCCAGGCGCAGCGTGGCCAGGGACCGGCGCAGGACCAGCGGCAGGATCGGCACGTGAAACAGCGTGGAGTCGCCGAAGTGGCCGGTCGCCACGTTGCGCAGGAAGATCAGGTACTGCTCGGCCAGCGGCCGGTTCAGCCCGAGCAGCCTGGTCTCCACCGCCCGCTGCGCCGCGGTGGAGCCCGGCGGCAGCAGGATGTCCACCGGGTTGGCCGCCATGTGGCTCAGGCCGAACACGATCGTGACCACCAGGATCAGCACGACGATCGCCTGGATGACCCGCCGCGCCAGGTAGCGGCCGACGCCCGCCCCGGCGCCGCCCCGCCGTGAGGGCGGCGCCGCCGGCGCTTCCGCGATCGGAATGACGGCCATTACCAGCTCGCGCCGTAGAAGTCCTCGACCTCCGTGGACAACGGCGTCCAGTTCAGTCCCTTGCTGATGCCCCACGCGTCGGCGTATGCGAACAGGTACACGAACGGCGGGTCGGTGCTGATCTCGTCCTGGATCTTCGCCAGGTCGGCCGTGTACGCCTGGCTGCTCGCGGCGACGCTGGCCTGGTTGATGAGCGCGTTGACGGCCGGGTTGTTGTACCAGGAGAACCCGGTGGTGCCGCCCAGGACGATGGTCTGGAACATCTGCAGCGGGTCGGGGTAGCTCGACCCCCATGCCCCGTAGAAGGCGGCGGGGATCTGCCGTTTGGCGGTCAGCGTGGCGAACGAGCTGAACGACACCTCGTCGATCTTCGCGGCGATGCCAACCTGCTGCAGTTCGCTGGCGATCACCTGGACGACCTGCGGCCCGAGGATGTAGTGGCTCGACGGCACCATGATCGTCAGCGGGAAGCCGTGCGGGTAGCCGGCCTGGCTCAGCAGCGCCTTCGCCTTGGCCGGGTCGTAGGGATACGGCGCGACCGCGGGGTTGTAGCCGGTGAAGTAGGAGGGCACGATCGTGGCGGTGACCTGGCCCAGCCCGCCGAGCGTGGAGCTGACCAGGGCCTGCTTGTCGACGGCGTAGTTCAGCGCCTGTCGCACCAGCCGCTTCTCCAGCGGGGCGACGCTCAGCGTGTTCAGCCACAGCGCCGCGACCCTCGTGCTCGGGACCGTGACGACCCGGGCGGTCCCGCTTGCCCTGACGGTGGCCACCTGGCTGGGGTCAAGGCCGAACGCCACGTTGACCGACCCGGAGAGCAGGGCGGCGAGCTGGGCGGACGGCGAGGCTATCGTCTCCCAGACCAGCTTGCGGATCTTCGGCGGGCCGAGGAAGTAGCCGGCATTGGCGGTCATCACGAGCGACTGGTCGGGTGTGTAGCTGGTCAGCCGGTACGCGCCGGTGCCGTCCGGGTGAGACGCCAGGGCTCCCGAGGGCCCGGTGGAGGAGCCGGACGGGACGATCAGCAGCTGGGTGAGCGCGGCGAGGAAGTCCGGTGTCGGCGTCTTGGTGTAGAGCGTGACGGCATAGGGCCCGGAGGCGGCCGCCCTGGTGAGCGAGGGGAACAGGAACGCGGCGAGCGACGGCTGGCTGTGCGGAAGCTGGCCGAGCAGCGCCTGCACCGTGTACACGACGCTGGCGGAGTCGAACGGCTGCCCGTCGTCGAAGCGGACGCCGCGGCGCAGCGTGAACCGGTACGCGGTCGGGCTGAGCTGCTTCCACGAGGTCGCGAGCACCGGCGTGAACGAGGTGAAGTCGCTGCCGCCGTTGGCGAAGTCGACCAGCGGGTCGTACAGGTTCCGCAGCACGCTGAACGTCGAGGTCACCCGCTGCTGCAGCGGGTTGAACGAGACCGGGTCGGTGCTCTCCGCGATGGTCAGCGTGCCGTTATGGCTGCCCGCGGCGCTCGCGGAGCCCGATGGCTGCGAGCCAGAGCCGGAACTGCAGGCGGCCAGTACCGCCGCCGCGGCGAGGCCGGCAAGCGAGGCTGCCAGTCTGCGGTCTGTTCTCATGGCAGCATGCCTTCTTCCTGGGAGTCGGGTCCTACTGGGAACTGAGGGGCGCCGGGGCCAGCCGCGGCACGGCGCCCAGCAGCCTTCGCGTGCAGTCATGCGCGGGACGGCGCAGCACCTGCGCGGCCTCGGCGCATTCGACCAGGCTGCCGCGGTCCAGCACGCCCACGACGTCGCTCATCGCGGCGACGGCGCCGAAGTCATGAGAGATGAACAAGATCGCGATCCCGTGGCTGGCCTGCAGGTCGCGCAGCAGGTTGAGCACCTGGGCACGGGTGGAGACGTCGAGCGACGAGACCGCCTCGTCGCAGATCAGCAGCCTGGGGCGGAGGATGAGCGCCCTGGCGATGCAGGCGCGCTGCAGTTCGCCGCCGGAGCACTGGCGCGGGTAGCGTTGCGCGATGGCGGCGCCCAGCCCGACCTGCATGAGCGCGTCGAGCACCCGCCCGGCGGGATTCGCCGGCCGGTCCTCATGGATGCGCAGCGCCTCTTCCACCGCCGCGCCGATCGTCATCCGCGGGTCCAGCGAGTTGCGCGCGTCCTGGAAGATCACCTGGAACTGGCGCCGCGCCCGGCGCAACTCGGCGCCGGCCAGCCGGTCAAGCGGCCGCCCGTCGAAGGCGATCGTCCCGGAGTAGGGACGCGCCAGTTGCAGCACGCAGTGCGCCAGCGTCGACTTGCCCGACCCGGACTCGCCCACCAGGCCGAATGTCTGGGCCGGGCCGATCCGGAGGCTGACGTCGCGCAGCGCCACGTGCCCCTCGGCGCGGCCGGGCCGGCCCGCGAGCCGGGGCCTGGCCCGGTACGCCTTGGTCAGGCTGCTCACCTCCAGCAGCGCCGGGCCGGGGCCGCCCGCCGCGGGCGCCGGCAAGGAACGGGCGGCGGCGGACGCCGCCGCCGTGGCCGTGTCTGGCCGCGGGTGAAAGGTCCGCGCGCTGCGGCCGCCCTCGGCGCGCAGCGGCGGATGGCGGCGGGCGCACTCGTCGCCGTCAGCCGCGTACGGGCAGCGCGGGCGGAACCAGCAGCCGTCCGGCCTGCGGCCGGCCTCCGGAGGCCGGCCGGGGATCGTGGCCAGCGGACGCGAGCGCATGCCGAGGTCGTCCGGGTCGGGCACCGATCGCAGCAGCGCCTCGGTGTAGGGATGCCGGGGCGCCCGCAGGATCAGCGGTGCCGGGCCCTCCTCCACCACCTCGCCCGAGTACAGCACCACGACCCGGTCCGCGATGCCGGCGACGACCGAGAGGTCGTGGCTGATCAAGATCATCGCCGTGCCGCGGCTGCGGCACAGCTCGCCGAGCAGGTCGAGGATCTCGGCCTGCACGGTGACATCGAGCGCGGTCGTCGGCTCGTCGGCGACCAGCAGCCGCGGCGCGCAGGACATCGCCGCGGCGATCATCACCCGCTGCCGCATGCCGCCCGACAGCTGGTGCGGATAGGCGTCCAGGATCCGCTCGGTGGCATCCAGCCGCACCATGCGCAGCAGGTCCGCCGCGCGCAGCCGCGCCTGCCTGCGCGAGATGCCCAGGTGCTGCACGGGCGCCTCGGTCAGGTGCCGCTCGACGGTCAGCACCGGGTTGAACGCGCCGATGTGGTCCTGCGGGACGAAGCCGACGACGCGGCCGCGGAACCTGCGGAGGTCCTTCTCGGCGAGGCCGGTCGTCTCGGTGCCGTCGAGGATTATCCGGCCCTCCAGGCGCATGGTGGCGGGCGGCAGCAGCCCGGCGACCGCGGCCGCGAGCGTGGACTTGCCGCAGCCCGATTCGCCGACCACCGCGACGATCTCTCCCGGGCGTGCGGTCAGCGAGACGTCGCACAGGATCCGGGCATCCCCGCCGCGGCGGGCGCGGACGGCCACGCTGAGGTGCTCGACGCGCAGCGGGAGCGCCGCGGGGGCACCAGCCGGGGCCGCCGCGGCCGCCGGCGCCTGTCCTGTCACGCTGTCTCCTGGCCGTCCCGGCAGCGGAATGTTTCATGTAAGTGAACTGACTTCGAATACATGAAATAGTGTGTCGCGGCCGGGAAACCGGTGTCAAGGTCCGCTGCCGCCCCCGGGCCGGTCGCGCGCGCGGATTGATACGGTCCCTGGCGTGGTTATCGCAAGCAAGCCTGCGGCGTGGGGAGCGTGAGCATGGCCAAGCCCGTCGTCAAGGCGGCGACCCTGGTCACCGGGGACGGCGTGCCGATCGACGCGGTGCACCTGCCGGGCGGGGGCGACCTCGCGATCGTGGTGGCGCACGGCTTCACGCTGTCGTGGCAGCGGCCCAGCGTCTGGCGCGTGGCCACCGGGTTCAACCGGGGGGCGGGCGTGGTCACCTTCGACTTCCGCGGCCACGGCCGCTCCGGCGGGCTGTCCACGCTCGGCGACCGCGAGATCCATGACCTGGACGTCGCCGTGGCCTACGCGCGGGAACTCGGCTACCGGCGGATCGCCGCGGTCGGCTTCTCGATGGGCGCCTCCGTGGTGCTGCGGCACGCGGGCCTGCTCGGCGGGCTGGACGCGGCGGTCTCGGTCAGCGGCCCCGGCAGGTGGTACTACCGCGGCACCGAGCGGATGCGCCGGGTGCACCTGGCGGTCGAGCACCGGCTCGGCCGCTACGTGACCAGGCGGTGGCTGCAGACCCGGGTCAGCCCGGCCCGCTGGGAGCCGGTCCCGGTCCCGCCCGCCGAGGCGGCCGCGCGGATCTCCCCGGTCCCGCTGCTGATCGTGCACGGCGACAGGGACCTGTACTTCCCGCCGGAGCACGCGCGGCAGCTGTACGCGGCGGCACGCGAGCCGAAGGCCCTGTGGCTGCTGCCGGGAATGGGCCACGCCGAGGCCGCCTGCAGCGAGGACCTCGTCGACCGCATCGGCCGCTGGATCGACGAGGCGACGCTGGGCACGCCGGCCTCTGCCGCTCCCGCCGAGGCGTCCTGACGCCGGGCCACCTGCCGCCCCGGGCCGGTACCGGCCGGACGCCGCGCCGGCGCAGGTCATGCCCGGCCGGGCTCGGCGTGCACGACGACCCAGACGGCGTGCACGGGCTCGCCGGTCTTGTTCAGGTACTCGTGCGGGGTCGCGGAGTCGAACGCGATGGAGTCGCCGGCGCGCAGCTCGTAGCTCTCGAAGCCCACGTTGGCCTGGAGCGTGCCGCTGAGCACCAGCCCGTACTCGCGGCCGTCGTGCCGCAGCGGCCGCCGCTCGTCGGTGGAGTGGCCGCCGGGGGAGTAGATCACCTCGAGGAAATCGGTCACCGCGTCCGCGCCGGGGGTGAGCCGCTCCCAGCGCACCCCGCTGGCCAGGTCGATGATCCTGCGGCACCCGGCCCGCTGGACGATGCACGGCGGCGCCGGGGCGCCGGCGTCGCTCGCGGCGGTGTCGCTCGCGGCCGCCCCGCCGCCCGGGTGCCGTCCGGGGCCGAGGTCAGCGCCGCCGTCGGCCTCGGCATGCTCAGCCGTGCCGGAACGCTGTGCCACCGAGCCGGTTATAGCCGGCCCGCTGCCACAACGTTCCGGCGGACCCGGCGAGCCGCGCGGACCCGGCGGGCCGGCCGGGCCGGCGAGGTCCCGCGGCTGGTCCGAGCCGAACACCAGGTAGTCGAGCGAGCTGCCGAGCTCGGTGGCCAGCGAGTACAGCACGCCCACCGACGGCGCCGACACGCCCCGCTCGATCTGCGAGACGAGGCTGGCCGAGCACCCGATCCTGCGGGCAAGCTCGCGCACGGACAGGCCGCGCTGCTCGCGGGCCAGCCGCAGCCTGGGCCCCATGCCGCCGACCACAGTGTCAATCTACACTGCACGCTCTCGCCGCGGCATATTGACAGTGTCACTGCACACGGCATTGGATGGGTGATGCACCCGGGGCCCGCCGGCCGGCCGGTCCCGTGACGATGCCCCGTCGTGGTGCCCAGGGCCACGCCGGCGGGGCATCGACGCCCCGGCTGCACCGACGGCGCGCGCCACGCACGCGAGACAAGGAGGTCCCATGGCCGTTCCCGCCCTTCCCCTCGCCCCGGCGCCCGGCCGGACGAACGTCGACTTCGAGGCGCGGGTCGACTTCCCCCGGCTGCGCGCCTACCGGCTCGACCGTGCCCGGCGCGCCATGGAGGGCGCCGGGCTCGGCGCGCTGCTCGTCTTCGACAACAACAACATCAGGTACCTGACCAGCGTCGCGATCGGGGAGTGGACCAGGGACAAGCTGTGCCGGTATGCGCTGTACACCCGCACCGGCGAGCTGGTGCTGTGGGACTTCGGCTCCGCCGCGGTGCACCACCGGATGTACTGCCCCTGGCTCAAGCCGGAGAACTGCCTCGCCTCCTATACCACGATGCGCGGCGCCGCCCCGCCCGCCTCCGGGCTGACCGGCAGGCAGGTCGCGGAGATCAGGGACCGGCTGCGGGCGGCCGGGGTCGCCGGCGAGCCGGTCGGCGTGGACTGGGCCGAGGTGCCCACGTTCGTCGAGCTGCAGAAGCAGGGCATCGAGGTCAGGGACGGGCAGCAGGTGATGCTGGACGCCCGCGAGATCAAGTCCGCCGACGAGATCACGCTGCTGGCCACCGCCGCCGCCATGGTCGACGGCACCTACGCCGACATCGCCGAGGCGCTGAAGCCAGGCGTCAGGGAGAATGAGATCGTGGCCCTGGCGAACAAGCGCCTGTACGACATGGGCTCCGACGACGTGGAGTCGATCAACGCGGTGTCCGGGGAGCGGTGCAACCCGCACCCGCACAACTTCTCCGACCGGATGATCCGGCCGGGCGAGCAGGCGTTCTTCGACATCATGCACTCCTACAACGGCTACCGGACCTGCTACTACCGCTGCTTCGCGGTCGGCAGGGCCACCCAGCCGCAGATCGACGCCTACAAGAGGGCACGCGAGTGGATCGACGCCGCGATCGAGATGATCAAGCCGGGCGTCTCCACCGACCAGGTGGCCCGGCTGTGGCCGTCGGCCGCCGAGATCGGCCTGGCCGACGAGAAGACCGCGTTCGGCCTGGAGTTCGGGCACGGGCTCGGGCTCGCGCTGCACGAGCGGCCGATCATCTCCCGGCTCACCTCGCTGGAGGCGCCGGGCCAGATCAAGGAAGGGATGGTGTTCGCGCTGGAGACATACTGCCCGGCCAGCGACGGCCGCTCGGCCGCGCGGATCGAGGAAGAGGTGGTGGTGGGCGCCACCGGGGTGGACATCCTCACCAAGTTCCCCGCCCAGGACCTGTACGTCACCAACCCATACTGAGGCCATGACCGAGCTACCCGAAGCCGCCGCGCTCCAGCTGTACCGGACGATGACCGAGATCCGGCTGTTCGAGAAGCGCGCGCACGACCTTTTCCTGCAGAACCTGGTCAAGGGGACCACGCACCTGGGCACCGGCCAGGAGGCGGTCGCGGCCGGGGTGTCGGCGGCGATGAACGACGACGACTACATGTTCGTCACCTACCGCGGGCACAACCACCTGCTGGCCCGCGGCACCCCGATGACCCCGGTGATGGCCGAGCTGCTCGGCCGGGAGAACGGCCTCATGCACGGCAAGGGCGGCTCCATGCACCTGCTGGACGTCTCCCGCGGCATCATGGGCGCCTACGCGATCGTCGGCGCGCAGCTCGTGGTCGCCAACGGCGCGGCCTGGTCGGCCAGGTACCGGGGCACCCGGCAGGTCACGGTGTGCATGCTCGGCGACGGCGCCACCAACGTCGGGTCGTTCCACGAGGCGCTCAACCTGGCCGCGACCTGGAAGCTGCCGGTGGTCTTCATCTGCGAGAACAACCTGTACATGGAGTACACGCCGATCTCCTCGGTGACCGCGGTGCCGCGGCCGGCCGCCGACCGCGCCGCCGCCTACGGGCTCGACCCGGTCGTGGTGGACGGCAACGACGTGGAGGCGGTGTACCGCACCGCGCGCGCCGCGATCGACGCGGCCAGGGACGGCGGCGGCCCGGCGCTCATCGAGGCGGTCACCTACCGGCACGGCGGCCATTCCCGCGCCGACCCGGGCAAGTACCGGCCGGGCGACGAGGTGCAGCAGTGGCTGGCCAGGGACCCGCTGCCCGCCTACCGCACGGTGCTGGCCGGCCGCGGCGTCGACGAGGCGGCGCTGGACGCGATCGAGGCCGAGGCGCGGCAGAAGGTGGACCGCGCCACCGAGGAGGCGAAGGCGGGGCCCGAGCCGCGCGCCGAGCTCGCCTTCACGAACGTATGGGCCGACGGCGGCAACGCGTGGAGGAACTAATGGCGACCGAGGTCATCATGCCGCGGATGGGCGAGACCGTCGACGAGGGCACGGTCACCCAGTGGTTCAAGCAGGTCGGGGACGAGGTCGCCGAGGGCGAGCCGCTGCTGGAGATCGGCACCGACAAGGTGGACACCGAGGTGCCCGCGCCCGCCACCGGCGTGCTCGCCGAGATCCGCGTCGCCGAGGGCCAGACCGTGCCCGTCGCCACGGTGCTCGCGGTCATCAGCTGACTCATCATCCCGAACGGAGGTCAGGTGCCTGTTATCACCTACCGCGAGGCGGTCGCCCGGGGCATCGCCCAGGAGATGCGCCGGGACCCGGCCGTGGTCTTCCTCGGCGAGGACGTGGCCGCGGCCGGCGGGGTCTTCAAGGCCACGGTGGGGCTGCTGGAGGAATTCGGCCCGGACCGGGTGCGCGACACGCCGATCAGCGAGCAGGCGATCCTCGGCGCGGCCATGGGCGCCGCGATGACCGGCCTGCGGCCGATCGCGGAGATCATGTTCAGCGATTTCCTCGCCGTCTGCTGGGACCTGGCCGCCAACGAGATGGCCAAGAGCAGGTACATGTCCGACGGCCAGGTCTCGCTGCCGCTGGTCATCCGCTGCGCCAACGGCGCCGGGGTGCGGTTCGGCGCCCAGCACTCCCAGTCGGTGGAGAACTGGGCGATGGCGGTGCCCGGCCTCAAGGTCGTCGCCCCGTCCAGCCCGGAAGACGTGGTGGGCCTGCTCGCCGCGGCCGTCCGCGACCCGGATCCGGTGCTGTTCTTCGAGCACAAGGGCCTGTACGCGAGCAAGGGCGAGGTACCCGACACGGAGGTGGTCGGCGAGCTCGGCCGTGCCGCCGTGCTGCGCGAGGGCGGGGACGCGACGATCCTCGCGCTGGCCGCGATGGTGCCGCGGGCGCTGGCGGCCGCGCAGCGGCTGTCCGCCGACCACGGCATCGAGGCGACGGTCATCGACGTGCGGTCGCTGGTCCCGCTGGATACCCGCACGATCCTGGACCGGGCGGCCAGGACCGGACGGCTGTTCACCGTCGAGGAGAACCCGCGGCTGTGCGGCTGGGGCGCCGAGATCGTCTCGATCGTGGCCGAGGAGGCATTCGGCGCGCTGACCGGCCCGCCGGTCCGCATCACCACCCCGCATATCCCGCTGCCGGCCGCCGATAGGCTCGAAGATCACGTGCTGCCGTCGGCGGGCCGGATCACCGAGACGGTCCGCAAGTCGCTGGAGAGGTAACCATGACCGCTGACCTGGCCGAGCTGACCGGCATCGACGTCCAGACCCGGCTGCTGGTCGGCGGACAGTGGGCGGGCGGCCGCGGCGGGGGCACCTTCCCGGTCATCGACCCGGCGACCGAGCAGCCGCTGACCGAGGTGGCCGACGGCACGGTCGAGGACGCGCTCGACGCGGTCGGCGCCGCGCACCGGGCGCTGCCGGCGTGGGCGGCGACGCCGCCGCGGCAGCGGGCGGAGGTGCTGCGCCGCACCTTCGAGCTGATGACCGCCCGCGCCGAGCCGCTGGCCCGGCTGATGACCGCCGAGAACGGCAAGTCGCTGCGGGACTCGCGCGCCGAGGTGGCCTATGCGGCGGAGTTCTTCCGCTGGTACGCCGAGGAGGCGGTGCGGATGGAGGGCGTGCTCATGGGCGCGCCGTCCGGCGCCAACCGGATCCTGGTGACCCGGCAGCCGGTCGGCGTGTCGGTGCTGGTCACCCCGTGGAACTTCCCGGCCGCCATGGCCACCCGCAAGATCGGCCCCGCGCTGGCCGCGGGCTGCACCGTGATACTCAAGCCGGCCTCGGAGACGCCGCTGACCGCGCTGGCGGTGGCGGGCCTGCTGGCCGAGGCTGGCGTCCCGGCCGGCGTCGTCAACGTGCTCACCTCCACCAAGTCCGGCGCGACCGTGTCGGCGATGCTGGCCGACCCGCGGGTGCGCAAGCTGTCGTTCACCGGCTCCACCGAGACCGGCCGGGTGCTGCTGCGCGAGGCGGCGGAGACCGTGGTGAACTGCTCGATGGAGCTCGGCGGCAACGCCCCGTTCATCGTCTTCGACGACGCCGACGTCGACGCCGCGGTCGAGGGGGCGCTGATCGCCAAGATGCGCAACGGGGGCGAGGCGTGCACCGCCGCGAACCGGTTCTACGTGCACGAGGCGGTCGCGGAGCGGTTCACCTCCGCGCTGGCGGCCCGGCTCGCCGCGCTGGTGCTCGGGCCGGGCCTGGACGAATCCACCGACGTCGGGCCGCTGGTCAACCAGCCGACCCGGTCGAAGGTGGCCGGACTGGTGGACGACGCGGCCGCGGCCGGCGGCCGGGTGCTGACCGGGGGCAAGGCGCCGCGGCGCCGCGGGTACTTCTACGAGCCCACCGTCATCGACCGGGTGCCGGCGGCGGCCGCCATCCTCGGCACCGAGATCTTCGGCCCGGTGGCGCCCGTGGTCACCTTCACCGACGAGGCGGACGTGATCAGGTGGGCCAACGACACCTGCTACGGCCTGGTGTGCTACGTCTACACCCGTGACCTGGCCCGCGGCCTGCGGGTCAGCGAGGCGCTCGAGTCCGGCATGGTCGGCCTGAACCGCGGCCTGGTCTCCGACCCGGCGGCCCCGTTCGGCGGCGTGAAGCAGTCCGGCATCGGCCGCGAGGGCGCGCACGACGGCCTGCTGGAGTTCACCGAGACGAAGTACATCGCGACCAACTGGTGACCCAATCCCCAGCTTGACTGGCTAGGATGCGCTTTCCGTGGGCGGAGGACGCATCGGCGTAGGCAGCCGGGAGGCACGGCGGGCGGCCGGCCCGGCACCGGGCGCCGGGCCGGCGCGGCGGGCGGGCAGGGCCGCCGGACGGCGCCGCGGCGCGGCCGGTGCGGCGTACCTGCTGGCCGGCGCGGCGCTGTTCGCGGCGTACCTGCGGCTGTCCGACACCTGCCAGCTCAACTCCGACAGCGCCAACATCCTGCTGATGGGACGGGCCCTGCTGCACGGCAACCTGCTGCTGCACGGCTGGTACATGTCGGATGTCTCGTTCTACCCGACGGAACTGCCGCAGTACGCGCTGCTGGAGGGCGTCCTCGGCCTGCACGCGCAGACGGCGCACGTGGCGGCGGCGATGACCTATACGCTGGCGTTCCTGCTCGCGGTGCTGCTGGCGCGCAGCGGCTCGTCCGGGCGCGCGGCGGCGGTCCGGACGCTGGTGGCGGCGGGCATCATGCTGGCGCCGCAACTCGGCCCCGGCGTGTTCGCCCTCGACCTGTCGGTCGGCCACATCGGCACCTCGGTCCCGCTGCTGCTGGCCTGGCTGCTGCTGGACAAGGCCGCGCCGCGGTGGTACGTGCCCGTGCTGACCGCGGTGCTGCTGGCCTGGGTGCTGGTCGCCGACGACATCACCTACGTCGTCGGGATAGCTCCGCTGGGCCTGGTCTGCGCGGCACGGGTCCTGCACGGGCTGGCGGCCGGCACCGGCCACTGGACGCAGCGGGTCGCCGGCCGGCGGTACGACCTCGCGCTCGGCGCCGCGGCCGCCGCCGCGGCGGGGCTGGCGTGGGCCGCGGACCGGGTGCTGCGCGATCTCGGCGGCTTCGTCGTGAACAAGCTGCCGTTCTACTTCACGCCGTGGCGCCAGCTGCGCGGCAACGCCCCGGCGGCATGGAAGGTGCTGCAGATCTACGGCGCGGACTGGGCCGGGACCAGCGGCGTCCAGCTCGCGCTGGCCGTCCTGCACCTGGCCAGCGTGCTGGCGGTGCTGCTGGCGGTGCTGCTGGTCGTGGTGCGGTTCTTCAGCCCCGGCCGCCCGGTGGCCCTGGTCGACCAGGTGCTGGCCGTCGCGATCGCCGGCAACGTCGCCCTGTACCTGCTGACCAACGCCGCCGACCTGGCCGCGCACGAGGTGGCCGTCATCGTGCCGTCCGGCGCCGCGCTGGCATCGCGGATGCTGGTGCACGGCGCCGGCGTCCCGCGATGCGGCCTGCCCGCCGCCCGCCCCGCCCGCCGCGCCGCCCTCGCCGGCTGGCTGCTGGTGCTGGCGGGGTACGCGGCGGGACTCGGCTACGACATCACCCAGCCGCCCGTCCCCCCGGCACATGCCGCGCTCGCCTCCTGGCTGCTCGCGCACCGGCTGAGCTACGGGCTGTCCGGCTACTGGACCAGCAGCATCGTCACCGTGGACAGCGGGGAACGGGTCGAGGTCAGGGCGCTGGCGAAGAAGAACCTGGCGAAGGACCTGTGGATGGCGGACTCGACGTGGTACGACCCGGCCAGGCACTACGCGAACTTCGTCGTCACCGACAGCCAGCCCGGCGGTTTCTCCTACTGGGAGCCGCGCGCGCTGATCAGGAAGTACTTCGGCACCCCGGCCCGGACGTATCACGCCGGCCCCTACACGATCATGGTGTGGCACAAGAACCTGCTGGACGACATCCCGCGCTGACGGCTGCGGTCGGGCCCGGTGCAGCCGCATCGGAATACCGCGACGGACACGGGCAGCAGCCCCGCCGTCAGCGCGGGCAGCGGCCGCGCCCCCGGGCTGCGCGCGGGCTGCCGCGGCCTGGCGAGCAGGACGACCGCGCCGCCGCGGACCGCGGCCGAGTCCGGCGGCATGGTTCAATGGGGCGGGTGAGCGCCGGCAAAGCGCTGCTGTTCCAGCCCGAGGACGGCGGGGCGGCGGGCACGACCAGGCCCGTCACCGTTCGTGCCGGGCCGCGCCGCTGGGCGGTGACGGCAGCGTGGGCGCTGGGCGCGGTCGCCGCCTTCGCGTGCTACCTGCGGCTGTCGCGGACCCGGGCCGTCAACTCCGACGGCGCGTCGCAGGCGCTGCAGGGCTGGGACATGCTGCACGGCAACCTGCTGCTGCACGGCTGGACGCTCGGGGACGTGTCCTACTACACCACCGAGGTGCCGCAGTACGCGCTGGTGGAGCTGGTGCGCGGGCTGAACAGTGACGACGTGCACGTGGCGGCGGCCATGACGTACACGCTGGTGGTGCTGCTGGCCGCGGTGCTGGCCAAGGGCAGCGCAACCGGGCGCCAGGGCCTGGTGCGGGCGCTCATCGCGGCCGGCATCATGCTCGCGCCGCAGCTGTCATCGGGAGTGAACATCCTGCTGTCATCGCCGGACCACATCGGCACCTCGGCGCCGGTGATGGCGGCGTGGCTGGTCCTGGACCGCGCCCGCCCCCGCTGGTACGTGCCGCTCATCGCGGGGGCGCTGCTGTGCTGGGCGATGGTGGCGGACGAGCTGGTGGCCCTGATCGGGGTGCTGCCGCTGGCGGCGGTGTCCGCGGCCCGCGCCTTGCGTGCCGTGGTCATCCAGCGCAAGGCGCTGGCGGCGCAGTGGTACGACACGGCCCTCGGCGCCGCGGCGGTGGCGGCAGCGGCCGCGGCGATGCTGGCGCTGCGCGTCATCCGGGCCGCCGGCGGGTTTACCATGCCCGCCCCCGCCACGCATCTCGCCGACGGCGCGATCCTGGCGCACAACCTGGGCGTCGCCGGCCAGGGCCTGCTGCTGCTCGGCGGCGCCGACTTTCTCGGCCTGCGGGCGACGGCCGGCACCGCCTTCACCGTGCTGCACCTGGCCGGCGTGCTGGTCGCGGCGTGCGGGACGTGCCTTGCGGCGTGGCGCTTCCCGCGCGACCGCGACCGGGTGGCGCAGCTGCTCGTCGCCGGCGTGGCCGTCAACCTGGCCGCCTTCGTGCTCAGCACCAGGGCCGGCGTGGTCACCCAGGCCCGCGAGATCGCGCCCGTGCTGCCGTTCAGCGCTGCCCTGGCCGGGCGGCTGCTCGGCGGGCCGCTGCTGGCCCGGCGGCCCGGGTCGGCGGTGGCCATGCCGTTGCTGGTGCTGGTCATGCTCGGCTACCTGGCCGGCCTGGCGGGCGAGATCAGCAAGCCGGCGGCGGTGGCACAGGACCAGCGGCTCGCCTCCTGGCTGGAGGCCAGGCACCTGCATACCGGCCTGTCTGGCTACTGGGAGGCGAATGCCGTCACGCTGGCCAGCGGCGACCGGGTCCAGGTCCGGCTGGTGAACGTGTCCTACCGCCGCGGCCGGCTCCTGCCCAGCTCGTTCGAGGGGAAGGCGGAGTGGTACGACCCGCGCCGTCATGCGGCGGACTTCGTGGTGCTGTTCCCGGGCGTGGCCGAGTATCGGGGTTTCACCCAGGAGTGGGCGGTGCTGGCGACGTTCGGCACGCCCGCGCGGACCTACCACGTCGGCGGCTACACGATCCTGGTGTGGAACAAGAACCTGCTGCGCAGCCTCGGCTGATGCCGGCGGGGATCGCGCGGCCGGCGTTACCGGCGCCGTCAGGACAGGGTCAGCCTGCGCTGGGTGACCACGATGATGGCCGGCAGCAGCAGCCCGGCGAGCCAGGGCAGCACGGCGGCCGCGAGCCCCCGCAGCGGCGCGCCCAGCAGGATGATCACGGCCAGCAGGTACACCTCGATGAAGGATCGCAGGTCGGCGTCGAGGCTGCCCCAGGTGTCCGGCGTGACGATGCAGATCTCGATCAGGAAGCCGATGAAGGCGATCCGCTCGTGGACCGGCGCGCTGGTGGATCTCAGCGACGCCAGCGCCGCGGCCGCGAACAGGGCGAGGATCGCCACCTCGAGCAGCCACAGGTCGTACTGGCCGAACGGACGGGTGTTGAGGTGGGCGGCGTCGTGCGCCAGCGCCCTGACGGGCGCGATCAGCGGGGCGCCCGCGTTGCGCCCGCCGTCGGACAGCAGGGGGATGCTGCCCGTGGCGGCCTTCACCGCGGCCTGCCAGGCGACGAAGACCGCCGCCGGCACCGCCCACGGCAGGTCGGCGCGGCCGGGGCCGTGCCGGCGGCGGGCGATGCCGGCCACGCGGACGACGGCGATGGCGGCGACGGCGACCATCACCGTCTCCCGGGTCAGCGCCCCGTAGGCCAGCAGCGCGGCGGCCAGTGCCGGGCGGCGTGCCCGGACGGCCAGCAGGCCGCCGAGCAGGCAGGCTGCGGCCAGCGGCTCGGCGGTGTCCCTGGCCAGGCTGGTGATGAGGCCGAAGTACGCCGGCAGCAGCAGCCCCCAGGCGGCATGCCGGCCGCCGCGGGCGGCGAAGATGGCGCCGAGGTAGCCCATGGCACCGACCGCGGCGACGTTGACCGCGACCAGCATCACCGGGACGAGGGGGTGCTGGCCCAGCGAGGCCAGCCAGGTGAGCGCGGGATAGCCGATGCGCATGTACCGGTACGGCCGGTCCATGGTGATGCCGTAGGCGGTGCGGTGCAGGTTCAGCGGGTTGAGCGCCAGCCGGTAGAAGAACTGGCCGTCGTAGCCGTAGGTCGGTGACACGGGTATCCCGGGCGGCACCTTGGCCGGGACCGCGAAATGGCGGCCGACCAGGATGAAGGCGCCGATGTTCCCGCGGGCCCAGGTCTGCCAGCGGGCCAGCGCGAAGGCGAGCGCCGCGAGCGCCGCGGCCAGGCCGGCCGCGATCGGCCTGTCGGCGCGCCGCGCGAGCCCCCCGGGCCGCCCCGGGGCGGGCCCGCCTGCCGTGCCGGCGCCGCGCGGCGCCGGCCGCGCAACCGGGACGCCGGCCGCCGCCCGCTCCTGACCAGCCATCCTCCGCTCCGCCTCTGGTGAGCGGCCGGCGTATCGGGGTCACCGGGTCGGTGTCGGCCGCGCCGCCGCGCTTTCGTCGCTGCGGCAGCTTACCGGGTCAGCGCCGGGGATGCCATGCGCGCCGCCTGGTTCCCGGGCGGCGCCGCGGCGGTAGGGTTATGCGCCAGACACGTGGGCTGCCAGGCAGCGGCGGGCCCGCGACGATCAGCCGGAGGTAAGCGCGGTGACCAAGGTGCCGGGGCGGGGGAACAGCCCGTCGGACCCCGCCAGATCCCCCGCGTCCGCCGGCCGGGACGTGGTCGTCATCGGGGGGTGCGGGCATGTCGGCCTGCCGCTGGCGCTCGCGTTCGCCAGCCGGGGGAGCAGCGTCGCCATCTATGACGTGAGCCAGCACTCGGTCGGCCTGGTGAACGCGGGACGGATGCCGTTCGCCGAGCCGGGCGCCGGCGAGGTGCTGCGCCAGGCCCGGGCCGCCGGGCGGCTCGAGGCGTCGGCCGACCCGGCGGTGGTGGGCTCGGCGGAGCACCTGGTCGTGGTCATCGGGACCCCGGTGGACGAGCACCTGAACCCCGACCAGACGGCCATCACCAAGGCGCTGAGCGGGTGCGCGAAGTACATGCACGACGGCCAGCTCGTCATCCTGCGCAGCACCGTGTTCCCCGGCGTGACGGCCCTGGTGGAGAAGATGATGGCCGGGCTCGGGCTGCAGGTGGACGTCGCGTTCTGCCCGGAGCGGATCGCCGAGGGCAAGGCGATGACCGAGCTGTTCGAGCTGCCGCAGATCATCTCGTCCCGCACC